>OAWS01000118.1_pt1 | contig 75678 bp, 64 predicted proteins | sample 1517141 | NCBI WGS metagenome assembly OAWS01 (sample SAMEA2580173, study PRJEB22360) | human gut metagenome | biome: human gut; feature: human-associated habitat; material: faeces | place: Denmark | collected 2008/2010
TTCTGCGGATCAGATATGCTTCATTTCTCCTGCCAAGCCCCGAAAATACAGCCTCCTCCTGCTCCCTCGTCCACAGTTTTGAAAATTCATAGTCCAGTGACAGATAGCGGTTGTCCTCCTGATCCATAAACACGACCAGAGGGTCGCTGTAGACCGTCACATAAACTTCTCCGTTCTCCAGAGAAACATTCTGAACTTCTTTTAACTCCTGATGATAGACGGCAGCCTTTTCCACCGCCGGATTCCTGCAGATCAATTTCTGCTTCGCCATAATACCTGCGATTCCGGCCCTGCCCTTCATCCCTTCCAAAAGACGGTCAAAGAAGGCCTGGTAAAGAATAAACAGATTGGTATTGATCCTGCCTTCTGCCAGCTGTTCTAAGAGAAATTCTTCAATCTGCGGCTCAAAAGATGGAAATACTGCCTCATATTTTCTCCGGTTCTTAACAAGATTGGCATACAGGTAAGCTCTCTCCCGGCTGCTTAAACTGTTGCTGTACGAAAAATACAGCAGTACATTCTTCTCAAGATACGGATACCGGTCCTTTGGAATCGTACGAAGGTAAGATTCCTGGAGTCCGATCATCTGAATCCCCGCCCGGACAGCTTTTTTAAAATATATATGAAAACACTCATCAATACAGTTTCCCCGGATCAGCATAGAACAGATCGCCTGGAGCCCTTCCCTGGACTCTTCTCTCTGAAAGGACAGTATTAAATCACAAAGCAGCTCCTCCGAGAAACCTTTTTCTTTCAGCACAAGACCGTAAATGTGTTTTTTCATGCTTTTCCCAAACAGGTCCCGGCAAATGCCGAAATGAATGATCTCTCTCTCAAAATCAGTGATCTTTTTTGCCCTGCTGTGATCCTGGTTCCAAATGCTGACAGCCTCAAACCATAAAAAACTGCTGCACTGGCCTGTTTCATAGACTTCTTTTATCTTCTGAAGCTGAAGTCCGAAATCATATGCCAGCTCTTCGTCCAGATAAATCAGCATCCACAGCAGATATCCCTTTTGATCGTCCGCTTCCTGAAAGAGCTCATGAATCCGGTCCTTTGCATACTCTGTTTGATCCGGTGTCTTTAAATAAAGCGCTTTCAAATATAAATAGTAGCCATAGTAAAAATGATCTGACTGAACCTCGCTCATATTCGGCTCAAGTCTTGCAAAGCCTCTCTCGATCGCTTCCTCTGCGCCGAGAACAATATGACAGTGCAGGTTTAAGAGAGTCCTCAGTATCTCTAAGGATGCCTCTCCCTCCATCTGTGCGGTCAGATTCATTTCCTTTTCCGCAAACTCCGTGACATGACATCTGCCAAGGCAAAATTCCATATACGCATCGAAGATCTGATCGGACAGATTCCAAACCCCGTCGTTCCTCTCTTTCTCTGCATTGAACAGAATATCTGTCTGACAGCTGCTGTACGGGGCAGAAACTGTGAGGATTCCCCGGCTTTCTTCCCTTGCATCCGAAAACAGCACCGGAATGGTCAGTACCCCTTGCACAAAATCCTCTTCTGAAAATTCTGTCTTTTCCAGAGACAGAAACGTGGAATCCAGACGGATCTTCCCCTGGACATAGCCGCTGCCCTCTTTGTGAATCTTTACATACAGAGGCTCAACGGCATTCACCCGGCGGATCTCATACGCAACCTTTTCCGGTCTCAGCACCGCAGGTTCTTTTGCCCCGATACAGATCAAAAACTCTTCAAAGATCTGGCCCCGGTTTCGGCCTAGCAGGAGCTGATGATAAATTTCTTTTTCCCTGGAATTCTCCTCCAAATACTCATTTTTGAAGGCCTCAGAAAAAAAGAGGGTCTTTGCCCACTGTTCATCTTCCTGTACAATTTGTACGAACTGCTTCATCTTTTCTGTCATGGGTTCCTCCGATTTTAAGACTGGTGGTCTCAGGGTATTTGGTCTATAATGGACTGTAATATAATTCTGTATTTCAGAGGTCATGGATACTTCACGTCCTTTGACCTCTGCTCCGTAATATTATAGCAAACTTCGACAAAATATAAAAGATAAAGAAAGGTGAAACTATGTCAAAAAAGAAGCAAGTCTTCCACGGAAGCGACTTAGAAAAAGCAGAAGAAATATATGGAATCAAAAAAGAAGACATCATTCCTTTCGGAGGCAATGTAAATCCTCTTGGGATCTCCCCACTGTTCCGGGAAAACCTGATCCGTCATGTGGATGCTGTCTGCACGTATCCCGACCGTGACTACAAATCCCTGCGCTCTACCCTGAGCCTGTACGCCCAGATCCCCATGGAACATATCATTGTCGGAAATGGAGTGACTGAGCTGATCAGCCTGACCATGCACCTGAAACGTCCGAAAAAAGCCCTGCTGCTGTCCCCGACTTACTCTGAATACATGCGGGAAATCTCGATGATCGGCGGAACCTGCCTGGAGTATAACCTTCAGGAATCCTCTGACTTTCGTCTGGATATTGAAGACTTGAAGCGCTCTCTCACCGGTGATGTAGATCTGTTCGCATTCTGCAATCCAAACAATCCCACATCCAGTGCATTAAACAAGGACGAAATCTCGGAAATCCTTTCCCACTGTAAAAAACACGGCATTTTTGTTTTGGCGGACGAGACTTATGTAGAGTTTGCACCGGACATGGATGCTGTCACTGCCGTACCCCTGACCCGTAAGTTTGACAATCTATTTGTCTTACGTGGAACTTCAAAATTCTTTGCCGCACCGGGTATCCGCCTCGGATACGGGATCAGCGGAAACATGGATTTTATCAGGGCAATGGAGGACAGAAAAAATCCATGGAGTATCAATACTCTTGCGGCACTTGCCGGCGAAGCAATGTTCATGGATACAGACTATATTAAAAAGACAAAGGCTTACATCGCAGAAGAACGCAGAAAATGTACAGACAGACTTTCAGGCACCCCCTTCTTTAAGATTTATCCATCCTATGCCAATTTCCTGCTTGTCCGCCTGATGGACGGCACCGCCTCCCATGAAATGTTTGAACGCTGCATCAAAAAGGGGCTGATGATCCGTGACTGCTCAAGCTTTGAAGGGCTTGACGGGGAATATATCAGATTCTGCTTCCGAAAAGCAGAGGAAAATAATGCACTGCTGGACACCCTTCTGCACAAATGAGTTTTTTAGCACTATTTCCGTCACGCTTTGAAATGCGTTCCTTCAATAGTGCTAAAAAACGATCGTTGAATGTCTTTATTGTTTGGCATAGAATATATATTTTAGAAACTGCAGTGTCACATAGATCAGCAGAGCTGCCGAGAGCACGGTCTGGAAATCTACGATCCATTTTAAATAGGTCACCGGATATCCCCACTGGCTCAGTGTGATAAAAGCTTCTTTTAATGCTGCCGCACTGATCACAAACGGAAATGTATAAGCGGCAAATGACGCTGTAAACGGCATGACGATATATTTTAATCCCATCGCAAGCACAAATACATATAGAACCACAGATAAAACCGTAAGCACGATCACCAGCCATGCCACGGGCTTTTCAAAACAGTTTAAGTACCCTGCCAGCAGAAGGCTTGCGGGTGCCGCAAAGATACAGATCAGAGGCTGATACTGTTCCGGTATTTCTTTTACTGCTGTATACCGCTTTATGATCGGTACAGCAATGATCACCGTAAACAGAAGGGCTGCCCAGAAAAACCAGCGGCCGATCTCTCTCATATCGACGTTGGGAGCCGTCATGCTGCTCATCGCCAGTCCGGCATAAAAGATAAAAAAACTTGCATATACATTTTTAATGTTGAACTTGTAATATATGAAGTGTCCGTTAAAATATACCAAAAGATACACATGCACTGCCAGCGCAAGAATCCACAAGATAGAAACGGCATCTCCCACATAAGGCTTGATATAGGCGGTCAGGACAAGCAGGCCCATGGAAAATGCAGCCGAAATACTGCAGTTGACCGGATCTTCAAGTTCTTCTTTCACCATGTCGAGACAAGTCCCGATCTTGGCCAGCAAAAGGATCAGCAGGCAGACGGCCATGGCTCCGCAGATTGACTTTAAAGTTACAGAATAATTTTCTATCATGATTCCCATGGCGGCAAAACCGAGCATCGGCCCCGCTAAAGGCAAAGGTATTCTCTCTATCGTGTTTTTCATTTTTATAATCCACCTTTCTGCGAAAGGCACCAATACGTCATGAAACATGTTGGCTAACTTTCGCTTTTTTAATCTATCTTCCTTCTGATATTATCTTCTTATAAGACCTGGATCTATGCCTGTATTTGCATTATGGATTCCTATGGTCGTACAGAGTATAAGCAAGCTCGCTTTTCTTCCTTCACAAAAGGTTTGCAAGAGTTGTGTGACTGGCTTGCTAAACATGACTGCTGCGACATTTGAATTATCTGAAACAGTACCGCAAAGTTACATACACCAATCTTCTTACAAGCGACAGACTGGACGCCTACCTTGCAAACATTGACAGACAGGCATAACCTACTATCCTGTAACTAATACAAGCAGCAAAACAGACAGCAAAAGTCTGTTTTGCCTTATAGCAATCAAGGCAGATAAGCCAAAAAAACGCTTATCCGCCTATCCATAATTATAAACAAGAAATTTACCGTTTAAAAGAAATTATCATCTGGTATATGTTCCATAATGTCGCTAATATCACACTCCAAAATATTACAAAGGCGGTCAAGCGTGTTCGTGCTTACCGGCTGATTGTATCTTAAACGGTAAAGCTGAGCTTTGCTTACATTATACTTTTTAGTCAGTATGGATTTTGTGATTCCCCTTTTTTCTGCTGTTTCCCAAAGTTTGTCATACTTAATCATGTCAGCCCTTCTTTACTTTTTTTCTATTATCGCAGGAAAAAAAACAGGGTATTTCAAAGGGACCATACGCCGTCCGTTGAAACACCCTGTGAGATTTATGTAAGGAATCAGAATTTACAATGACGCTCCGTTGGAAGAGATCACATCACGATACCAGTAAAAACTTTTCTTTTTATAACGTGTCAGGCTTCCGCTTCCATCCTCATTCCGGTCCACATATACAAAACCATACCGCTTTTTCATCTGTGCCGTGGAGGCGCTGACCACATCAATACAGCCCCATGCCGCATAACCCATGACATCTACACCATCATCCAAAGCTTTTTCCACTTCTTTTAAATGATTTCTCAGATATTCAATCCGGTAATCGTCCCTGACTGTATATCCACCCTGTCCGTCGTCTACCAGCTGATCATTTGCTCCCAGACCATTTTCTGCAATAAATAACGGCTTCTGGTAACGATCATAGAAATAATTCAATGTATAGCGCAGACCCTGGGGATCGATCTGCCAGCCCCATTCGCTTTCTGGTAAATATGGATTTTTAACGCCGCTGGTCAGATTTCCTGCACCTTTGGAATACAAGGAACAATCCGCAGCTGTGCATTTACTCATATAATAGCTGAAGGAAACATAGTCTACCGTATTTTTCAGCAGTTCTTCATCCCCGGATTCCATTTGAATACAAATTCCGTTTTTCTCCCAATACTTTTTGATATAGGACGGATAATATCCCCGGGTCTGCACGTCTGAGAAGAACATTACCTTACGGTCAGCCTCCATCATGGCAATCATATCATCCGGTTTTGGCGTCATAGGATAGCTCAACGCACCTAAAACCATACATCCCATTTTTGCATCAGGAATCATATCATGGAGCCGCTTAACAGCTAATGCACTGGCAACGAACTCATGGTGTGCCGCCTGGTATTTGTCCTGCTCCGTAAGCTGTTCCTTCGGTGTCCAAATTCCGGCTCCCATAAGTGGAAAATGCCATAATGCATTAATCTCATTAAAGGTCATCCAATATTTTACCTTATCCTGATACCGTTCAAACACTGTCCGGCAATAACGGTCAAAAAAGGTAATCATCTGGCGGCTCCTCCAGCCATCATATGTTTTTGCCAGATAAAGCGGCGTCTCATAATGAGAAAGCGTTACCATGGGTTCGATCCCATAAAGACGGCAGGTATCGAAAACACGGTCATAAAACTCCAATCCCTTTTCGTTCGGCTGTTCTTCATCACCTTTTGGGAAAATCCGGCTCCATGCGATTGACATACGGAACACTTTAAATCCCATCTCCGCCATCAGACGAATATCCTCTTCATAGCGATGATAAAAATCAATTCCTATTAATTTTAAATTTTCAGGAACAGGCTGTTCTGATACCGGCCCTGCAACACCCTTTGGCATAACATCCTGAATGGAAAGACCTTTTCCATCTTCCAGATATGCACCTTCACACTGATTTGCCGCCAAAGCGCCGCCCCACAAAAAATCTTTTTGAAAACTCATAATCTCTCTATTTCTTTTTATTGATTTTGCACAAAAAAGCCTTTGTTTTAGCCCTTTTGTCAAAAGTTAATAGTTCTGTATAAGTTACAATTCAAAGCCATATAGATGGAAATCTGCATTATTGTGCTTGATTTCAGGTAAAAAAGGGTGCAAAAAAATAAACGTCTTGCTCTTTTATGAAGGCCATTCTTCATTCCCATCTTTCCTACAGTAACAAACCTCCCATGTCTAACAGGATCACCAAACATTCCATCCGGGTCCTAAATTCCTTCGTTCTGTCTATCTATAGTTGGGTGCTGCCTATGCTCCTTGACAGGGTCATGCCCTACGGATAAAATCCAGCGCAGCTATTCTGGCTCTGCTTTGTATCATGTACTTACATTCCTGCTCACAGCACCAAGCACTTGGCGGACGCTTTACTGTTTACAGTTACTTTGTAAACCATAGATGTCACTGCTAAATTTAAGAACTCTCTTGGTCAGTTCACATCCCCGCCATTCAAAACCTCTGGCAAAGTGAGTCTCACTTCCAATATCTATTCCTACCACTAAAGTTGTAAGATGATATCTTAATTATACTGTGAGGTTCTTTTCTCGTCCATTGACGAGATTTATGAATTACGGGAATGCTCCTTATTTTAAAATCGTAATCAGATCTTCTCCGGCTTTTCCCACTTTTTTCGCTAATACGTCCAGATAGTCCGGCGTATTAGCCACAACAATCGGAGTCGTAACATCATAACCCGCTTCCTTGATCCCCTGAATATCAAAGGATATCAGCAGCTGTCCCCTGGCTGCTTTTTCACCCTGTTTTACATGTACCTCAAAATATTTTCCTTTTAACTCCACAGTATCCAGACCAACATGGATCAAAAGCTCCACTCCGTCCATTGTTTTTAACCCAATTGCATGACCTGTGTCAAAAATGGATTCTACCACACAATCTTCAGGAGCTGCCACTTCTCCCTTTTCCGGCACTACTGCCGCACCTTTGCCCACAATTCCGCTGGAAAACACTTCATCCTTCACCTCTTTAAGAGGAATGATATTTCCAGTTAATGGAGAATCTATCGAGATTTTGACCGCTTTATCTGATCTTTCCGGCTCAATACTTCTATCCGGGAGATCTTCCCGCTCCTCTTCCTCCTTCGGATCTTCAAATCCAATGATCAATGTTGCGGCTGCTGTTACAACGATAGAAATCACAATGGTAACCCCTGCATTGATCACATTATTAAAACCATCGCCTCCAATATATACCGGAAGTGCAAAAATACCTGCCGTAGTAGAAGAAAATGTATGAATTCCTGTGATACCTGCGTACAGACCCGCCGCAAAGCCGCCGATCATAGATGCATATAATGGTTTCTTTAATCTGAGGTTTACACCATATAAAGCCGGTTCTGTAATACCCATCAAACCTGTAACACCGGAAGAAATACCAAGCTGTTTTAATTCTTTATTTTTACTTCGAAAACCTGCAACAAGCGCTGCTGTTCCCTGAGCAATATTGGATGCCAGCATGCCGGGGCCCAGAATTGTACCATATCCCAGTGTTGCATACTGAATTGTCTGAATCGGCGCAAAGCAGTAATGCATACCTGTCATAATGAAGAATGGACAGAAAGTACCCATCAAAACAGGAATCACCCAGCCTGCATACTCATTTAACCAGTTAAACCCAACTGCGATCACCTGACCAACCAGATTTCCAAGGGGTCCTGCGATCACAATTCCCACAATGCCCGTTCCAATAACGGTAATCATTGGCGCAAGGAAAATTTTAACCGGTTTCGGAGATATTTTATTTGCAAAACGTTCTATATAAGACTGTACCCATACGATCAGTAAAATCGGAACAACACTTCCGCTGTAAGAGATCATTGTTACCGGAATAATCTCAAACAGTTTTACCGCATCACCGGTATTTAATCCGGTAAAAGAAGGATGTAACAGTACGCCTGCCAGAACTGCAGCCACATATGGGTTGCATTTAAATCGCTTCGCTGCGGAAAACGCCAGAATAAACGGCAAGAAATAAAACAGCGCATCGCCAAACGCAGAGAAGATCTGGTAAGTCTGGGAAGCATTATCTACTAATTTAAATGCCACCATTAAAGCAAGCAGCGCCTTGATCATACCAGAGCCGGCAAGCGCCGGAATCACTGGTTGGAAAATTGCTGTTAATGTGCCAAAAAAGGATGCAATTATACCTTTTTTTTCTTCATTGCCAGCAGCTGCATTCTCTTCGAAATCACCCAGTGTTTGGATTTCCTCACAGACGTTTCCCACATCTGTTCCGATGACAATCTGAAACTGTCCGTTTTTCGTTACAACGCCCTGAACACCCTTTAATTTTTTTATAGCTTCTACGTCTGCTTTTTTTACATCATTTAAATGAAATCTAAGCCGTGTCATACAATTTGTAACACTGGCTATGTTTTTATCACCGCCTACAAGCTGTAAAATATCGGCCGCTAATTTTTTATGATTCATATAATACCTCCCTAACGTTATGAAATTGGAGCAGGTTTCTGCTGCTCTGTATTTTGGAAGAGAAATTCCAGCTCCTGCAGTAAACCGTCCTTTCCCAATTTCCCAATCTTTATTCTTTTCCTTCCGCCATAGTGATTCTGTGGATATATACAGCCAGATAGATTTTTTCTTCTTCCGTAACGGTCAGCTGATAGTCCTCCGAAATGACCCTTGCTATTTTTTCCGCACACATATAAGCCTCTGCGTACTCTTTGCGGATCATTTCATGAAATTCAGAATCGTCACTATCCAGCATATTATCCTGAAAAATTCTTTTGGCAAAAAATTTCAAATGCGTGGTAAACCGGACAGAATGTACAGATTCTTCATCAAAATTCATATGGTACTGGTAACGTACAATATTTATAATTTTATGAATAAGCTCCGTCATTCTCACAGAGTCATTCACATTCTCATAATCAAACTCCGCATTGATGATATGGATCGCCATCGCGCCCGCCTCATCCTCAGGAAGGTCAACCCCCGTTTTTTCATTGATCAGCTCTAACCCCTTTTTGGCAGCAGCAAATTCTTTTGGATAAAAACTTCGTATTTCCCATAATAACACGCATTTAAAAGCAATGCCCTGTTTCATACGGGAAACAGCAAACGATATATGATCCATTAAATGCAGAAATACCGCTTCATCCAGTTCTTTATCCAGCTCTTTTTCTGCCATCTTTACAATTTCAGATGTAATTTCCATATATATTTCCGGTGTCTGCGCAATCAGCGCATAGAGCTTACCGGCTGCATTTTTGGATTTTAAGAAAAATTCTTTTTCTATTTTTGACGGAGCAACCTCGTCTCCGGACTTCATTCGAAAACCGATTCCTTTTCCAATCAGAATCCTCTCCTGATTACGTTCATTTCTGGCACTCACGACGTTGTTATTGATCACACTTGTAACAATCCATCGCTTTCCACTCATTTCTCTTTCCCCCGATAATCTGTTTCTTTACAAGTTCCTTATCTGAATATGACGAGAAAACAAAAAAAAGACCCCCATTACACGCACTCAGTTACGGCGTGTAATGTCAGGTCTTGCCTGCCTCACAGTAACAATCCTGATGGAGTCATTCATTCATTCATTACATTCAGGCTATCACATTTTGATATTCTTGTCAATAACCAAAAATCAGCATCCCACGGTAAACGCAATTATCCAAGAAGCCTATGAGTATGCAAAGGAGAAATTTAAGAAACGCAGGAAACAAGCACATAGATTATAGAATGGAATGTCACCCAACACACAAGGCTGAGCGCCACCGAAAGTATGCTGCTCTTTTCGGCTGGTGTATTGCAGCATGGTTTTGAATTTCAAAGCCGTTACATAGCATTACGAATCAAAGCAGGAGAAATACTCTCCTGTCATCCGTGATGTGGTGTAGCGGCTTTTTCATTTATCCAAAAGTCAGGAGAAATGGAATCCAGAACGGAGGTGAAAAGGATATAGGATTGTGTCAGCCATAATCCCAACCCACACCGCTTATGGGCGTCGACTTACTCAGGGGACACCCCTGTTTACCCCGAAAAAAGAAAAAAGACAGGAGGATATATCGCATGGCACGGCTACCAGATAATCGTTGTTACCCACCTTGACAGAGGACATCTGCATAACCATTTCTGCTTTAACTCCGCGACGACAAGCAGGATGGACTTTTGGGAGTGACGTTCACAAGACCCGCATTTATGGAAATGATGAACTTTGTCGGGCAGTTGTTGGAGATAAATTTTGAGCGTCTGGACGTGAGGTATATCGCCATCATGGACAAAATTGACACTGCCAAAGGCATCAGCGACCTTGTGCCCATGCAGGATTTATTCAACGAATGGCACGCCAAAAATATGAGCCAGAAAGTTCGGAACGTATTACGCAATAAAGGAATGGCAGGCTTCCCACTCACAAGCAATCCACCCTATGGATATATGAAGAATCCAGAAAATCTATGAGGATAATATAAACGGACGAATCTCTGATGAACGCTATGCCCTTTTGTTTTTTCTATCCACTACCTCTTTATTTCAAATTTATCCTCCTTGTGTTCTAGTTTTCATATATATCTTTCAGGATCGCCTCAGCACTTTTCCTGTGATAACCCTCCGGATCTTCCATAATATGATCTCCGGAAATATCCCATCTCATCTGTCCGTACTGGGTAAGATAGCTCCTTCCCCTGGAACAGTCCGGATATCTTTTGTACCATTTTCTATGATACTTTTTCATATATTTTCTGGCAAGTGCCAGTGCCTGGCTTTTTTTCTTTCCTGCCGGTGTGGCCGTTCCGGAAATCTGCACTCCTTTCGGACTGGAATGAACCAAAACGACACTGCCGTCTTTACAGGAGCCGATAACGATCCATACATGGCCGCAGCTTGAAGATCCCATAATATCTCCTGCTTTGTAGTCTGTCACCTTACTCTTGATTTTATATGTTCCCCAGCCTTTTTGAGCGAATAATTTAGGCTGGTCTTTTGCCTTCCTCACATAACCGCCTTTGCCCGGCACCGTATTTCTGATATTATATACGGTCCACCCGACGAAGCCGGAGCAATCCAGCCCTTTTCCTCTGCGGTAGCGGTACTTTTTGTAATTATACCCTGAATTCTGTGACAGGAAAAACCGGTTCCATTCGCCGTTAAGTCCGATCCTCTTCCCGTCATTCCCGGTTCCGGTATCAGCCTTATTCCATCCTCCGCCCCAGATGTATAAGGTGGTGCCCACCGGGGCTGCGGCTGTTTTCAGGAAATTTTTAATGGTAGATTCTCCTCTGGCTGCCATTGATACCTTAACTGTTTTAGAAAATCCGCTGTAATATTCCTTCTTTTTGTATTTCCTGTAAGAACGGACTTTGAAGCGATAATTGACTCCGGGCTTCAATCCTTTGATCACATGTCTGGATGCCTTTGAGACAGCCTTTTTTCTGTACTTTTTCTTCTCTTTGTCGTACAAGTAAATCTCCGTCCCTATGGCCTTTTTCCCCTTAACCCAGGACAGAACAACATTTCTTTTTACGGCGGTGGCCATCACTCCTGAAGGCTTCCCCGGTTTTTTCGATGCTCCCTGAATTTGTCTCTCTCCTCCTGCCCATACCAGCATCATACAGAGTGCTGTAAGCAGTATTCTCTTTGCTTTCATGATTATGTATCCTCTATTTCATTTATTCGATAAATTCGAGTATTTCGTTATAGATCTGATCGGAACACGCTTCGTTCAATATTTCGTGTCTGCATCCGGGATATAGCTTTCCTCTCGTATTGGCATAACCAAGCTCCTTTAAAAAAGAGACCGCATTCCAGAATTGTTTTGGGGATACAATGCACGGATCATCTTCTCCTGCTATAAACAAGATCGGCAGCTCAGTCTTTTTCTTCTCCCATCCCCTCCGGCTGTAAGTCTCATCCATCAGATGAAACAGGTTTAAAAATCCGTTGTTTGTAAAGACAAACCCGTCCAGCGGTTCTTCATCATATTTCCTGACGTTATCTTTATCATAACTGATCCATCCGTTGAAAGATTCGCCGTCCTTGAGCTGCTTCTTAAAGGCTCCGAATGCCAGTTTATGAAAAAATAAACCTTTCTTCCGGTCTCCGCAGATTCTGCATGCGATCTTTGCCATCCCTGCGGCCGGCTTTGCCAGGGGATTTTTACTGGGACTTCCGCATACGGTCAGCGAGCTCAGTTCCCAGTCATACTTTTTCAAATAACACCGCACGATCAAAGAACCCATGCTGTGCCCAAATAAATGGACAGGCAGGCCAGGGAACTCCTTTTTGATCCACTCTGTAACCTGATGGGCATCCTCCACGACGGCCCGTCCGGAGGTGTCATAAAAATATCCAAGATCGTCTGCTCTCACTATACTCTTACCATGTCCTCTGTGGTCATGGATCACTGCAGCATAACCGCAGCTTTCCAAATATTCCATAAACGGAAGATAACGTTCCTTATGCTCACTCATCCCATGGCAGATCTGGACCACTGCCTCAGGCTTATGTTCAGGCGTTATGGCTAATACATGGAGACGGTGGCTGTCTTCTTCAGATTTTAAATATAATTCTCTTTTCATGCTCCCATCCTCCTATTTGTTTTCAACCTTCTTGTTATGATGTATTATACTCGTTTTGCTTTACCTTGGAAAGAAAAACAGATATAATTATTTTGTAATGTATTCTAATTTTATTAAGAACACAGGAGGACAGTTATGAAGAGATTAAAAAGAGTTCTGGCACTTACTTTGGCTGCCGTGATGCTTTTTACACTGGGAGGATGTAAGAAGAAAACTCCCGAGGAAGTATTGGAAGCTGCCACGAAGAAAATGAGCAAGGTAAAATCTGCCGATATAAGCGGAAATATCAAAATGAAGATGAGCAGTACTTCATCCACCAGTTCCAGCCTTGAGATGAACATGGGACTCAAGATGAAGGCTACTGACATGACATCGGAAGACATGAAGATGGATATGGACCTCACCATGGGGATTGCCGGTCAGGATATGGTCATCAAAGCCTATTACGCCGACGGTTACTACTATATGAACTATTCCGGTCAGAAACAGAAACAGAAAATGGACTTTACAGCCATGCAGAAACAGATGGAAAGTTCTACCGGACAATTTGATATGTCTGTTGACAATTACAAAGACCTGAAGATGGAAAAGAAAGATGATAATTATATTATCTCCTTTAAGTTTAAAGAGAAAGCACTCAACGACTACATCAATAAAATGATGGGGCAGATGAATTCCACAGGCGCTGCAGGTTCCAGTACCAATTATGCGGATCAGGTAAAGTTTGACTCTATGTCCGGTACCATGACCGTCAATAAAGACTCAGAGATCACTGCACAGAAGATCAATATGGTTGTTTCAAGCAAAGAAGATACGAAGCTTAAGATCAAAATGATCGTTGATGTTAAATATAACAGTATCGGAAAAGATGTGAAAGTAACACTTCCTGATGACCTCGATACTTATAAGGAAGCTCCTGCAACGACCGCGGCGCCTTCCACAACAACTGCACAGTAAATTACAGCGGGCCTTCCGGATTCCTCCGGCAGGCCCATATCTTTTCCATGTTATTAACGTTCTTTTATCGGTGTATATTTTTTATGTCCGGCCACACCTTTGTACGCCGGACGAATGATTCTTCCTCCGTTTACAAGCTCCTCCATCCTGTGTGCGCTCCATCCTGCGATCCTCGCGATGGCGAACAGCGGAGTATACAGTTCATAAGGAAGATCCAGCATACTGTAAATAAAACCGCTGTAAAAATCGATATTTGCGCTGACGCCTTTATATATTCTGCGCTCTTCGGCAATGACTTCTTTGGCCAGCTTTTCTACATTGGTATATAAAGCATATTCCTTTTCTTTTCCTTTTTCTTTTGACAGTCCCTCTACAAAGTAACTTAATACCTTTGACCGCGGATCGGAAATAGAGTAGACCGCATGCCCCATTCCATAGATCAGTCCGGACTTATCAAAGGCCTCTTTCCTCACGATCCTGGTCAGGTATCCTTTCAGTTCCTTCTCATTCGTCCAATCCTTCACATGTTCTTTGATATCAGCAAACATCTGGACAACCTTGATATTGGCTCCCCCATGTTTCGGTCCCTTTAAAGAACACAGCGCCGCTGCCACAGAAGAATATGTATCCGTTCCCGAAGAGGAAACCACGTGAGTCGTGAAAGTTGAGTTATTTCCGCCGCCGTGCTCCGCATGGAGAACCAGCGCAAGATCCAGGATTTTTGCCTCCAGTTTTGTATACTTGCTGTCCGGCCTTAACAGATACAGAATGTTTTCCGCCGTGGACAGATTCTCTTGAGGCGGATGGATCACCAAGCTTTCTCCTTTTTCATAATGGCTGTATGCCTGATATCCATAAACCGCGAGCACAGGGAAAAGTGCGATCAGCTGAAGCGACTGCCTGAGCACATTTGGTATGGAAGTATCACTGGCGTTATCATCGTAAGAAAATAACGTCAGCACACTTCTCGCCAGCGTATTCATCATATCCCGGCTCGGAGCCTTCATGATAATGTCCCGGACAAAATTTGTCGGAAGCTGACGGTATTCCGCCAGAAGCTGTTTTAAATCCTGTAGCTGTTCCTCATTGGGCAGTTCCCCGAATAAAAGGAGGTAGACTGTCTCCTCGAATCCATACCTCTCTTCTTTGATAAATCCCTGGACAATATCTTCAATGTCAATTCCATGATAATATAATTTTCCATCACAGGGAACAATCTCTCTGTCCTCGACCATATAGGACATAATCGTCGAAATATCAGTCAGTCCTGCAAGTACACCTTCTCCGCTCTGTTTCCGCAGCCCTCTTTTCACATCATACTTTTCAAAAAGGGTGGGATCAATTTTCTTCTCACACTTTTTTGCCAGTTCTTCAATTTCAGGTGTAATTTCAGAAAACTTATTCGGCATATTTTTTATCATCTTGATTGCTCCTTTCTTACTATGATTCTTAACATTTAAAAGCCCTGTTTACTGCACTGTTATGCAATATCATGGTACTTTCCGAGGAATTCCCTCGTCCGCTCATTGGCTGAGTTAAACACATCCTCCGGAGCCGCATCTTCCACGATGACTCCCTGGTCCATGAAGATGACCCGGTCTGAGATCTCTTTCGCAAATGCCATCTCATGGGTGACGATCACCATGGTCATATTCAGATCTGCCAGGGATTTGATGACCTTCAGCACCTCTCCGGTCAGCTCCGGGTCCAGTGCAGAAGTCGGCTCGTCGAAGAACAGAATTTTCGGCTCCAGCGCCAGCGCCCTTGCTATGGAGACCCTCTGGGACTGACCGCCTGACAGTTCACACGGATAGGCATCGGCCTTTTCTTCGAGTCCGAGCTTCCTGAGCAGTCCAAATGCCTTCTCTCTGGCTTCTTCTTTTGGGATACCGGCCACCTGTACCGGAGCCTCCATTACATTTCTCAGCACACTGTAATGAGGAAACAGATTAAAATTCTGAAAAACAAATCCTGTCTCCATCAGTATTTTCTTTTGTACCTCTTTTGACGCATACTCCGGCGTGTCTCCGTTCATGGATACCAGCGTATGGCCATTGATCTCAATGGTTCCCTTCGTCACCTTTTCCAGCTGGTTCATACATCTTAACAGCGTGGATTTCCCGGAACCGGAGGAACCAATGATCGTCACGATCTCTCCGTCGTTAATCTGGAAAGAAATATCTTTTAAGACCTTCAGCTTTCCAAAATTTTTCTGGAGATTAGTCACAGATAAAACACTCATTTTCTTTCCTCCTTAACGATAATAGCTCATCCGTTTTTCCAGGATGCCAAAAACTTTAGATACAATCATATTCATGATCAGATAAAAAATACCTGCCACGATCAAATATTCCATCCCGCGGCTTCTGGACATATTATTGGCTGCGACCACATAAATTTCCATGACACCAATCACATGTGCCAGAGAAGTATCTTTTACAAGAGTCATGCACTCACTTCCCATAGGCGGCAGTATGATCTTGACTACCTGCGGCAGTATGATCTTAAAAAATGTCTGTGCCTTACTGAATCCCAGCACTTTTGCTGCCTCGTACTGTCCGTTCGGTATTGCCTGGATTCCGCTCCGGTAGATCTCCGCAAAATAAGCGGCATAATTTAAGGAAAATGCCACGACTGCGGCCATGGTTCGCTCGATTCGTATGCCTAAAAGCAGATTCAGGCCGAAATAAAATCCGTATAACTGGAGAATCAGCGGTGTACCTCTCATGATCAGCAGGTAAAAACGCACCGGCAGCTGAATGATCTTAAATCTGGTCATCCTCCCAAGCGCCAGCACAAGCCCCAATGTCAGACCGAAGACCAGTGTGAGGAAAAAGATGATCAGTGTCTGATCCAATCCGTTATGTAACAGCATATCTGCAATGCCAGGCAGTTTTTCAAACCATTGTATGATACTATCTATCATTTCTTTGCTCCTATAAGTATAAATTTTCCGGAATTTTTCTTGTCAGAAATTAATTTCTGTGTTGGTGAAAAAATCAAGAGGCTTTGAAAAAAGCCTCTTGCTTCTTGTCTCTTATTTGATTGTTGTCAGATCTTCGCCAAACCATTTTTTACTGATCTTAGCCAATGTTCCGTCTTTTTTCATGTCCTTTAACTGGTTTTCCACTTCGGTTTTCAGTTTCTCATCTCCGGTACGGAACCCAATGACATATTTCTCAGTACTTAAATTGTCATTTAAGATCTTGAATTTTCCCGGATCCTTTTTGGCGTAATATTTTGCTACCACTTCATCCATAACAGCTGCATCACAGCCATTTCCAAGGTCATTTAAGATCTCAACGTTATTGCCGAAGTAAACAATCTTTGCATTCTTTAATTCTTCTGTCTTGTCAACCGCATCTGCCGCCGTAGAACCTTTCTGTACTCCCACCTGCTGCTTTTTAATGTCTTTTAAGCTCTTGATCTTGCTCTTTTCCGGTACGAGCATTACCTGGTGGTTATCCATGTAAGATTCAGAACAAAGCATCTCTTTTGCTCTGTCTTCGCTGTATGTCAGGCCATTCCAGATACAGTCGATTGTCTTGCCCTGCAGCTCCTGGTCTTTGGAATCCCAGTTGATCGGCTGTAATTTTAATTTGATCCCCATTCTCTTGGTAACTTCTTTTGCCATATCAATGTCAAAACCTACGATCTTCTGATCCTTATCTGTGAAGCCCATAGGAGGGAAAGAGGCATCCAATCCCAGAATTAATTCTTTGTTGTCTTTTACATACTGAAGAGACTCGTCTGTCTTACTTTCTTCTTTCTTTGAACATCCTGCCAAAAGCATAGACCCTGCCAGCACAGCACTCACGCAAAGCACTAATAATTTTTTCACTCTCATCCTAAAACTCCTCCGTTTTTATTTCCTGTCATGATAGCACATTAGCGTACTAAATTCATACGTTAATATACTATCAAACTACTTGCTTTTTGTCAATCTCCATGGATAGTATTTCCTGCTCTTTTCCATGCAAAATCCTTGTTTTTGCGGTGCGATCCGTGTTATAGTAAATTTATCTTTGGTAAAGAAAGGAAGGGGAATATCTACCATGAGAAAAAAAGGACTTAAAATACTCACCATGTCCGCGGTACTGAGCGTCTCTATGACTGCCTCTGTCTTCGCAGGAAGCCTGTCACTGCGGTATTCCGGAAAAGACCGCACATACAAGGGAAAACAGCTCACATTTTATTATAAAGGAAAAAAAATCGATTTAGGAAAGGCCCCGGGCATCCAGATCAACAAGGTCAACATGCTTCCATATTATAATGCGATCGTGAAAAACGGGCCGAAAGTAAAGAGAAGCTACAACAGCAAGACCGGAAAGCTGGTACTCACCAACGGAAAGAAGACGATCACCTTCTATAAAAATAAAAAGTATGCCTATACCAACGGAGTAAAACGGACATTTACTACTGCTCCGCTGACTGTAAAATACAGAAGCATCAACAAAAACTATATTCTGCTCCCGGCGAAATTCACAGCCAAATATCTGGGCATCAGCTATACATACTCAAGTTCCGCAAAACGCATTGATTATGCAAAGCCTGCCGAAAGCAAACCTGTATCACCAGTCAAATCCAATACGACAACAAAGTATAATACGACTTTGAACAATTACATAAAAAAACAGCAGGCCCAATGGAAAACTTACGGCGGAAAAACGATCGACTATAAAAAATACATCCCCGTAACTGCGGATAATACGAACAGTTTCCAATTTCTTCGTCTCGATACATACCATCCTGTAAATGCTTCTAAATTTTCCTCCACTCTTCAGACAATGGTTTCTAAAAAAACCGGAAGCGTATTATCAGGAAAAGCTTCAGTCATTACTAATGCTGCAAGTACATATAATATTGACCCGTTATACTTCCTCTGCCAGACCATCCATGAAAGCGGCTATGGCACGAGCACACTAGCGAAAGGAAAGGCAGTGACACAGGTTATCACCGGTGATTCTCTCTCTCCAAAAGGGGCAACCGGAACTAAAGTAACAGCTTTTAATACTGTATCAAAGGCTGTTAAAACAGCTGGAGAGAAAAAAGGTAAGAAATACTACGAAGTTAATAAGAACGAATTTTATGAAGTGAAAAATATTTCATCCAAAAAAGTGTACAATCTTTATGGCATCAAGGCCTATGATAATGCCCCGCAGCTGGGCGGATTCAGCTATGCATATTATCAGGGATGGACAAGCGTGGACAAAGCTATACAGGGTGCTGCAAAATATGTAAGTAATAATTATATTCACCATGGAACTTATAAACAAAATACCTTATATAAAATCCGATACAGCCCTTACCTCCAGGATCTGGGCCATCAGTATGCCTCTGATCCGGCCTATGCCCAGTCCATCGGCAAGCTGATGAATACATATCAAAGCGTATATTCAAGCACCAGCGGATTTATTTATGACACACCAGTATTCAACTAAATAAAAGGCGAAATAGCTCAGGGACAGATCCTGGGCTATTTTTTATTACTTAGGAAATCATTTGACTGCGTCAAATCGCATCTGGCGCACAAAGTTTAAAAGCCCCTCAAAGAATAAGGGGTTGGGGAGATGAGGCGGGCCTGTCCACTTTGTCCTCTCCTAAAACAAATTTTTTCTGCTCTGTCCGCCTTAAATATTACATTTATATTACGATTTTATTGTATATTTTTTAATATAATGCTATACTTATATTACATTTCAATTACAACAGGAGGATAAATAGGTTATGAAGAAACGAGTCATTGCAGCATTTACGATGTTATTTGCCTTTACATCCATTTTTTCCGGTTTTCCAAAACCGGATATCTCGGCTGCTTCTCTAAAGATCAGATACGGCGGCAAGACAAGATACTATACAGGGAAACAGCTTAACTTTACATACGCTAAAAAAGGAATTTCGACCAAAACACCGGGTATTCAGATGAAGAGCATTAACATGATACCTTACTACAGTATTCTGGTTAAAAATGGCCCGAAAATCAAACGCAGCTACAACAAAAAAACAGGCAAACTTGTACTAAAGCACAAGAACAAAACACTAACTTTCTATAAGAATAATAAAACCTGTTATGTAAACGGTAAGAAGAAAAAATTATCCGTTGCACCCGTCTCAGTCAAGTACTACACGACCAAAAAATATAACATTCTGCTTCCGGCTAATTTTACAATCAAGAATTTAGGACTGGACTATTCCTATATCTCTTCAGCAAAGAGAATCCACATCAACAAACCGGGAAACAGCTACTTATACACAAAAAACACAACGACTAATTATAATAAGAAGACATCCGATTATATTAAATCCCAGACAGTTAAATCTTATGGTGGTAAAAAAATCAACTACAACAACTATGTGCCGACCAGTACTGATCCGACTCACGGCTACCAGTATCTGCGTCTGAATACATACCGCACCGTCAACAGCTCAAAGTATAACAGTCTCTTAAACAGTAAGGTAAAATCCAAAAGTGTACTGAAAAACAAAGGTTCTGTTCTCAACAGCGCTGCGAAAACCTATAAGATCGATCCTGTTTATTTCCTTTGCCAGACGATCCTGGAGACCGGTTATGGTACAAGCACTCTTTCACAGGGCAAATGGATTACCAAGGTTATAACAGGAAAGTCTGTTGTGAAAGACAAAAAGGGCAATGTCACAGGGTTTCAAAAAGTAAACGGCAAATATCAGACAAAAAAGATCTCATCTAAAAAAGTATATAACTTATATGGTATCAAAGCCTATGATTCTGACCCACAGCTGTGCGGTTTCAGCTACGCATACTATCAGGGCTGGACAAGTGTGGACAAAGCCATTAAAGGCGCTGCAAAATATGTCAGTCAGGAGTATATTAATAACAGTACATACAAGCAAAATACTCTGTACAAATTCCGCTATAATCCAAATACTAAGTACATCTGGCATCAGTATGCTACAGATCCGGGATATGCCCAGAAGATCGGAAAACTCATGTACAGTCAGTTCAGAAGTGCCTATGCAACAGGCAACACAGTCACATTCGACCGTCCAAAATTTAAATAATGGTTTTTATAAGACAAATCTGATCTGTTCAGATTCACAAAAAGCTCCTGTACCCCCTCACTCATTAAGGGACCCAGGAGCTTTTATTACTCTGCCTTCTTTATTTTTTCTTTTTCCCTAACCCTGCTGCAAATCCGGTCAATGCCGTCCCGAACACCAGAATGAGACACAGAATCTGTCTCTCGTCTCCTGTTCTGCTGACACGCCCCCTTCTCGCTCTTTTCTTATACTCCCATTCCGGCACAGTCTCCTCTGTTTCCGGCTGGCAGTCTCCTCCGTCAGGACCAAAGGCTTCTCTGTGATCTCCTGTCAATGTCACTTTTACTGTGGCTTTCTTTCCGTCTGACAGAGAAAACGTAAAACCAAAAACCCCTGTTTTGCCATTTTTCTTTGCCCGGTTGATCACTGCCAGCTGTGTTTCATCGACTAGTATCCTCATATTATCCAGATTTTTGTCTTTTCCATGGGAATAAGTCAATTTAAACTTCCCGACTTTCCCCTGTGTTTTATGTTCATTGATCTTTTTAAACTGTTCCTGATCCACAAAGAAATCATCTAAAGAAATATTGTTGCCGTCTTTATCCGTGGATCTGTTTAAGCTCCTCACCCCAATTTTCCACATATTTTGGCAAATTGCTCGTTTCGGTATTGGTTTTGGTTTCCGATTCTTCTGTTGTCGGTTCTGTATCCTCTGTATTTCTTATGTTCACTTCAGGCTTTCTATCTTCTGTCTGTTTTGCTGCTGCTCCTTTTCCTCATTATCTGACATTTTTTCTTATCAGGTATTGGTACCTGGAAAAAGAGTTAGACCAAAAATAAATATTTTTTAAGCAGTTTGCTGAATACAAATGATTCCTTCATACATTTGTTCGCATCCTGTCCATAGGACGAACTTTCATATGCAACAAAAAAGGAAGGAGTGCCTGCATGGCACATCCTTCTCCCAGTTATCTTTTCTCTTGTTACCAAAATCAGTCTTCAATATAGGCTCTGAGAGATTTCGTTTCTTTTTTCATTCTCAACTTTCTCAAAGCTTTTCCTTCGATCTGCCGTATGCGCTCTCTTGTCACATGATATTCTCTCCCTACTTCCTCCAGGGTCCAGATCCTGTTTTCTACAAACCCGAAACGCAGCCTTAAAATCGTCTGTTCACGTTCGGTAAGTTCCGACAATATCTCATTTATCTGTTCAGAGAGAATTCCCTGCTCCGCCGTCTGATATTGTTCCGGCATGCTCTCATCCGCCACAAAATTTATGAGCATCGCGTCTTCCTCTTCTCCGACCGGAGAATCTAAAGATACAGTGTCACTGTACAATCTCATGATCTCATCCATTTGATCTCTGCCGATCCCCATCGATTCTGCCAGTTCATCTGCATTTGGCTCCCGTCCGTTTTTTTCGAGAAATTTTCTGGCCGCATTGTTCACTTTCCCCATCTTTTCTTTCATATGGACCGGTATCCGGATAGTCCTGGCCTGGTCCGCGATAGCCCTCGTGACAGACTGACGGATCCACCACATGGCATATGTGCTGAACTTGTACCCTCTCCGGTAATCAAACTTGTCCACTGCTTTCATAAGTCCTATATTGCCTTCCTGGATCAGATCCAGAAGGGCCATGTTGCTGCCGGCGGCATATCTTTTTGCAACACTGACGACCAGACGCAGGTTGGAATTGATCATTTTATCTTTTGCTGACTGGCTTCCCGCTTCAATTTCCTTTGCCAGTCTTTCTTCCTGGTCTCTGGAAAGCAGCGGAATCCTGCCTATCCTGTGCAGATAAGCCTTCACTGAATCCTCCATCACAGGATTTTCAGCTTCTGCCGCGTCTGTCTGCTGCCGGTCTGCCTGGCTTGCTGCTGTAAAATCTGAAAATTCTATACTCTGGTCTCTCAGACGGCCGATAACATAATCAAATTCCTGCTCACTTAAACTCTTATCAAAGATCTGATCGACCTCATCCAGCTGAATGACATTATGGTTCTGACCGGCCATTTTTATAAGTTCTTGTATCCGTTTCTCTATTTGCACTGCAGTGTGGCTCCTTTCTCTGAAAAATAGCAAAGTGGACAATCCCACTTCATCTCCTAAGCTCCACTCTTTGAGGGGCTTTTTTATTCCACAGAACGAACTTTTCTATGATATAAAAGAAGACCGGAGCTAATTCCGGTCTCAGCATTTTGCTCTATATACTTATTTTACCACATTTTTAAAATTTTAATAAGTTTTCAGAAAAATATTTTTAAATTTTATTAATATCTGACATTTATTCACCAATACAATTTGTACATTTTGCACAAAAATTTTTATTCATCCAACGCATCCCGAAGGCCTTTCGTAAACTCATATACCTTTTTGGGGCTGTCTTCCCCATACTCGCTGATGATCTTTACAATAGCACTGCCCACGATGACGCCGTCACAGTACCGGCTCATCTTTTTGGCCTGTTGGGGGCCTGAAATCCCAAACCCTACGGCACAGGGAATTTCTGTATTTTTCTTGATCACGTCAAAAAACGCGTCAAAATCTGTGGTAAACTCATTTCTTGTCCCCGTCACACCGATGGATGAGACACAGTACAAAAATCCCTCTGCGTCTTTTGCGATGGATTCGATTCGGTCGTGAGAAGCAGGCGTCACCAAGCTGATATTGTCAACGCCATGTGCCGTGGCTGTCTCCTGTATCTCATCCTTTTCCTCAAACGGCATATCCGGCACGATGACACCGTCGATCCCGCATTCATTGCAGAGATCAAAAAAACGTTCCGTCCCAAAACGGTAGATCGTATTTAGGTACATCATCATCACAAACGGAGTATCAGTTTCATTTCTGAGTTCCTTGACCATTTTAAAAATTCCGGCCAGTGTAGTCCCTCCTTCCAGGGAATGCTGGCTGGCTTCCTGGATTACGATCCCTTCTGCAATGGGATCAGAAAACGGAATCCCGATTTCTATGATATCCGCCCCGGCATTTACCATGCTCATGATGTTTTTCTTTGTAGTCTCATATCCAAAATCACCGGACACAATATAGGTGATCAGCGCTTTCTGTCCATTTGTCTTTCTCTTCTCAAATGCTTCTTTAATTCTCATCTAACTTCACCCCTCTATATCTTGCTGCCTGAAATACATCCTTGTCTCCCCGCCCGGACAGACAGATCACGACACTTTCATCCTTTTTCATATTCGGAACTATTTCCATTGCCGCAGCTACCGCATGGGCTGATTCAATGGCAGGGATAATCCCTTCCATCCTTGTCAGATACTCAAATGCGCACACCGCCTGTTCATCCGTGATGCTCAGATATTCTGCCCTGCCGATGTCATGAAGGTGAGCGTGCTCCGGTCCGATTCCCGGATAGTCAAGCCCTGCGGAAATAGAATAAACCTCATCAATCTGTCCTTCCTCATTTTGAAGAAAAAGGCTCTTCATTCCGTGAAAAATACCCTTGCTCCCCCTGGCGATCGTGGCGGCATGCTGGATTGTATGAACTCCTCTTCCCGCTGCTTCGGCTCCGACAAGGCGCACTTTCTTATCTTTTACAAAATCATAGAAAGCTCCCATGGCATTGCTCCCGCCTCCCACACATGCGATGACACAGTCCGGCAATTTTCCTTCTTTCTCCTGTATCTGGCGTTTTGTCTCTTCCCCGATGATCTTCTGAAAATCCCTGACCATGGTCGGATAAGGATGGGGCCCCATAACAGAACCGATGCAGTAAAAAGTCGTTTCAATATTCGTAGCCCAGTCTCTCATAGCCTCATTGATCGCGTCTTTTAAGGTCCGTGTCCCGCTCTGCACAGCCACTACCTTTGCTCCGAGCAGTTCCATCCGGTAAGCATTGAGACTCTGGCGTTCCACATCCTCCGCTCCCATGTAGACGACACATTCCATATCAAACAACGCCGCCACTGTGGCTGTTGCCACCCCATGCTGTCCTGCTCCGGTCTCGGCAATGATACGCTTCTTACCCATCCTCTTCGCAAGCAAAATCTGTCCGAGCACATTATTGATCTTATGGGCTCCGGTATGGTTTAAATCTTCCCTTTTCAGGAATACCTTCGCACCGCCCAGATCCCTGGTCATACGCTTTGCCTCATACAGCATAGACGGCCTGTTTGCATAGTTCTTATAATATTCATGCAGCTCTTCCAAAAAGTCTGGATCATTTTTATATTTTTCATATGCCTCATTCAGTTCATTAACTGCGTTCATTACGATTTCAGGCACATACTGGCCTCCGAAATCTCCGAATCTTCCGATTTTATTCATGCTTTCCTCCTCTTGCACAACTGTATCACCTTCCGCATTTTTTCTCTGTCCTTGACTCCGCCGGTCTCAATCCCGCTGGAAATATCAATTCCATACGGTTCTGTGTTTCTCAAGATCACAGGCAAATTATCAACCGTCAGGCCTCCCGCTATAAAATACGGCTTCCTGATCTCTGCCTGATCAAGCACAGCAAAATCCATGACCTTCCCCGTGCCTCCATAAGACTCTTCTGAAAAACTGTCCAGTAAAAGCTTATCCGCCGGGAGTTCCTGCGCTGCTTGAATATCTTTTGCCGTTCTCACCCGGACAGCTTTCCATATTTCTTTTCCGGTTTTATGTCTCACTTCTCTGATATACTCGTCGTCTTCATCTCCGTGCAGCTGAATGATGTCGAGTCCTGCCTCTTCTGATATGGAAATCAGTGACCGGAGCGGTTCATTTACAAAAACGCCGACTTTTTTAACAAGCGGGTCCAGCTGTTCCCCCAATTTTTTTGCCTCTTCGCCGCTGACTTTCCTTCTGCTTTCAGCAAAAACAAACCCTATATAGTCCGGAAGACACTCATTTGCGTAAATTATTTCATCCGGTCTGCGAAGCCCGCACATTTTAATTCTCATAGACTCCCTCTCAGTTCATTGATTGTATTTTTAATATCTCCCGAGCGCATCAGGGTCTCTCCGATCAGCACTGCATCGGCCCCGTACTCTTTCACTTCCTTTATATCGTTTCCGTTTTTCATGCCGCTCTCAGAGACGAGAACTGCATCATACGGTACCAGTTTTGCCAATCGTTTCGTAGTATTCAAGTCCACATGAAACGTTTTCAAATCCCGATTATTAATACCGATGATATCACATTTACAGCGGACAACTTTTTGAAGTTCCTCCTCATTGTGAACTTCTGTAAGGCAGAACAGTCCCAGAGATGCCGCCAGCCGGGAAAGTTTTATAAGTTCTTCTTCTGAAAGGATCGCGGCGATCAGCAGGACTGCATCGGCTCCCAGCACTTTTGCCTCATAAATCTGGTATTCGTCAAATATAAAGTCTTTTCTCAGGATCGGCAGATTTACGCTGGCTCTGATGTCCGCCAGATATTTGTCTGCTCCTTTGAAGAAATGTTCCTCTGTCAGACAGGAAATGGCGTCTACGCCGGCTTCCTCATAGGCCTTCGCCTGCTCTGTGGGACGGAAATCTTCTGAGATGATCCCTCTGGACGGGGATGCTTTCTTTACTTCGGATATAATGGAAATGCCGTCAGCCTTCAGGGCGGCTTTGAAATCCAAAGAGACCCTCCTGGAATTTAAAGCCATCTCCTTCATATCTTCCAGTGGGAAATTTTCTTTTTCTCTCTCAAGCTGTTCTCTTCTCTTCTCTACAATATCATCTAAAATCATTGGTTTTCTCCTAATAGCGATTGGTAAATTCAATGAATTGGTTCAGTTTTTCTATGGCCCTGCCGGAATCAATGGACTGCCTTGCCATCTCGATTCCTTCCTTCATATCTTTTGCGGCCCCTATGGTATAAAGGGCGCTTCCCGCATTGAGAAGTACGATGTCCCTTTTTGGCCCCTGTTCTTTTCCAGTCAGGATTTCTCTGGTAATCACCGCATTTTCATCGGATGTTCCTCCTTTGATGGAGTCCTTTTCTGCCATAGAGATTCCGAATTCTTCCGGACTGATCTTATAAGAAATCAGCTTACCATCCCGGATCTCACAGATACTGGTCGTATCGGATATGGAGATCTCATCCAGACAATCATCCCCGTACACGATCATTGCCTGCTTCACACCCAGATTCTGCATAACTTCTGCCATAGGCCTCAGAAGATCTTCCTCGTAAACACCGAGTACAATATAATTTGTCATCGCCGGATTTGCCAGAGGCCCTAAAATGTTAAATACGGATCTCACTCCAAGCTGGGCCCTCACAGGTCCGGCATATTTCATAGAGCCATGGTGTGTCTGTGCAAACAGGAAGGCGACTCCCACTTCCTCCAGGCATCTCTGATTCTGTTCCGGGGAAAGTCCGATCCTGGCACCCAAGGCTTCCAGCACATCGGCCGCTCCGCTTTTAGATGAGACACTGCGGTTTCCATGTTTTGCAACCTTCTGTCCCGCCCCTGCGATCACAAAAGCGGATGTTGTGGAGATATTAAAACTGCTGGCCAAGTCACCGCCGGTTCCTACAATGTCAATAGCCTCTGTCTCATCGGGAACAACGGCCGCTTTTGCGCGCATGACTTTTGCAAATCCGGTAATTTCATCCACCGTCTCATGATTCATGCGCAGCCCTGTGACAAAACTTGCAATCTGAGCCTGGGTCGCACCTCCTGACATGATACAGTCCATAGCCTCGTATGCCTCATCAGCCGTCAGATGTCTTCCCTCGACGATTTTTTCTAAATATGGTTTCATTGCAGTTTTCTGTGCAGGTTCTATTTCTTTCACCTTATTTTCTGCCTTTGTCTCTATGCCTGCCATCTTTAAGAAATTTTCAAAGATTGTTTTTCCTGACTCCGTCAAAATGGATTCCGGATGAAATTGTATGCCGTACACATCATAGTCTCTGTGTTTTACAGCCATGATCTGGCCCTCATCGTCTTCGGCCGCAACAGTGAGCACTTCCGGTATTCCCTCCCTCTCAATGATCAGAGAATGGTATCTGGCTGCCGGAATTGTTTCCGGAAGTCCCTGAAACAGAGGAAAGCTGCTGTCAATCTGAATCTTACTCTGTTTTCCGTGCATCAGAGATTTGGCATGAACTGTTTTTGCCCCAAATACTTCGCCGATGGCCTGGTGTCCAAGGCAAATTCCAAGCACCGGAACTTTCCCTGCAAAATACCGGACTGCCTCTTTTGATATGCCCGCAGTCTCCGGATATCCCGGTCCCGGAGAGATGATCAGTGCTTCGATCTCTTTTTGTGCGAGTTCTTCCACCGTAGCCTCATCATTTCTGACGACCTCAATATTTTCATACAGCTCGCCGATCCCCTGGCAGATGTTATAAGTAAATGAATCGTAATTGTCTATTAATAAAATCATAATTCTGCCGCCTCCTTAATCGCATTGATGACTGCCAGCGCTTTGTTTTTGGTCTCTTCGTATTCTTTTTCCGGTTCTGAATCGGCCACAATCCCGGCTCCTGCCTGGACATAGCCTTTTCCATCTTTAAAAAGCACTGTGCGGATCGCAATACACGTATCGATGTTTCCGTCAAATGCCAGATATCCCACGGTTCCTCCGTACAGCCCGCGTTTTTTATTTTCCAGTTCATCTATAATCTCCATGGCTCTGACTTTCGGTGCACCGGACAATGTGCCGGCAGGAAGTATGCTCATAAGAGCATCCAGTGCAGTTTTGTCTTCTCTCAGTTCTCCCTGTACGTCGCTGACTAAATGGGTAACCTTTGAATATTTTTCTACTGACATAAAGTTATCCACACGAACTGTTCCAAATCGGCTGACTCTTCCCACATCGTTCCGCCCAAGATCTACAAGCATCGTGTGCTCCGCCTGTTCTTTCGGATCATGCATGAGCTGTCTGACCAGAATATCATCCTCTTTTTTCGTAGTCCCTCTTGGCACAGTACCCGCGATCGGTTTTGTGGTCACGATTCCATTGGTAACACTTACGAGCATCTCCGGGGAGGCACCTGCGATCTGATAATCTACAAAGTCAAAAAAGTATAAATACGGCGATGGATTTGTTGTTCTTAAACACCGGTAAACATCAAACGGATCTGCCTCGCTTTCCACTTCAAATCTCTGTGACAGCACCACCTGGAAAATATCACCGTTTCTTATGTATTCTTTTGCTTTTTCCACCTTGGATTGGTACTCTTCCTTTGTAAGATTAGAAATAATCTTAGTCTCTTTTTTATCTGTGCGATCTTTTCTGATCATCCGGAAATTGTCGATCTGTTCAATCATTTGCCTTGCTCTAGGCTCAAGGCTCTTATATTTTGTCTCCAGATCATCATCCCCGTGGACATTCTGAATGACGATCACCCGGTTCGTGAGATGGTCAAATGCCATAATCTCATCATACATACACAAATGACATTCCGGCATGTTCAGGTCATCCTCCGGCACATTGACCAGTTTCTTTTCCACAAACCGAATCGTGTCATAGCCGAAATATCCGATAAATCCTCCGGTAAGCTTTGGCTTATCAATAAGCACCGGAGATTGGTATGCATTGACCATCTCGATTAAATATGAAATATGATTTTCCACTGTCTGCTTTTTACCGTCTATTTCTATCTCAGTGCCGTTTATCTTTACTTCCTTTTTGGGATTCACACCGATAAATGAATACCTCCCCCACTGATCTCTGTTTTCCACACTTTCCAGTATAAAAGATGGGGTACCGGCCTTTCTAAGTGCCATAAATACCTGAATCGGTGTCACATGATCGGCCAGCACCTCATAAAACACCGGTACCGTCGGATAAATCGTCAATAAATTTTTCACCTGTTCTAATGTTGGACTTAACATATAATCCTCCTATCTTTTCACATCGTGCGTTTTTATTTCACAGGGAAGGTCGTAGAGCTTTCCTATAAAAAGAACAAAGTGGGCAAGCCCACTTCAACGCCCCAACCCCTCACTCTTTGAGGGGCTTGACAACTTTGCGTGCCAGATGCAATTTGCCGCAGGCAAATAATTTCCTTACGCATCTGTGCACAACCCGCGGAGCGTTTTTATTTCACAGGGAAGGTCGTAGAGCTTTCCTATGAAAAGAACAAAGTGGGCAAGCCCACTTCAACGCCCCAACCCCTCACTCTTTGAGGGGCTTGACAACTTTGCGTGCCTGATGCAATTTGCCGCAGGCAAATAATTTCCTTACGCATCTGTGCACAACCCGCGGAGCGTTTTTATTTCATAGGGAAGGTCGTAGAACTTTCCTATGAAATAAAAAAGGCCTATCATCCCTCATACAAGGGACGATAGACCGTGGTGCCACCCAAATTTAAGAGTCCTTCCGAAATTACAGACTCTCCTCTTAGAGTACTCCGCCTAAGCTTTTATACTCCGTTCCCGTAACGCGGGATCACGTCGACAGTTACTGACAATATGCGTTCTCTGCGCTCCTCACAAACCCATTCGCATGACTCGTATCTGCTGTCTTCCACCAACCGGCAGCTCTCTGTAAAACCGCTTGACATGCTACTTACTTTTGCTCAAAGGATTTCTCAATTTTTTATTATTATATTCCAGGACACCAAATAATGTCAAGAACTTTTTTCTTCTTTCATGTGCATCAGTATAAGGATGGAAATCATTCTCACTTCGATGATTGGAAGGATTAGAATTTTATTTAGATTCGGTTGAAATGAGATTCGTACATCTGATGCCGCGTAATTTAGTAGTAGTTTATAGTTGAGAAGAGATGAATGATATATTCGTACAAGATATGGTGAGAATGATTCCTCATCCTTAATTTACATTATAATACATTTCTCTTTGTTTTTCAACCATAATTTTACTATTATTACATTTCCATCTTAAACAGATCATTTGTTTTCTAATTTGTTCTGAATGATCCTCTGCTATTTTTTTAAAGTGCCCACTGCTCTCCACTGTTTCGATTCGTCCTTCTGTGGTGCCCAGTTGCTGGGGAATCGGATTCAGTTTTATATCAAACAATCCCGCAAGCTACTGAAAATCTTCATTCGATAACACCACAAGCTCCTCCTTCCGTTATTCTAAATTTTTCTTTTGCAGTTATTTGGTAACTATATTTTAAAGTAATCTATGAGTTTATTACCACTATCTCCGTCACGCTTTAAAATGTGCTCCTCCAATAGTGATAAAAAACTATCGTTGGATAATTCCATTGTTTGATGAGTACTGATCTGTTTGAAAATGTTATGCTATTGATTATACCATTCTGTCAAAATAAAATCAGCAATTTTTTCCATTTCAATATTAAAAGAAGATCCTGACAGCCAGACAGTCAGGATCTTCTTTTTCATTGTTGAATAACTCCTTATGTTCGAGGAAAACCTACTGGATAAATATCGGTTAAACAGAAGGAGACAATTAACGATAATATTTTATACCCTTCGGGTGGACGCGCTTCACGCGATAAGGTATGATAATTTCTCAGCGATTGCTTTGATAAAATCTCCGCTGTTTGCTACTTTGACGTTCTTAAGCGTAGTGATCAATGCAAGGTCTTTTGTCATAATTCCCTCTTCTATCGTATCAATCGTCGCCTTTTCAAGCCTGTCTGCGAATTTAACCAGCTCTTCATTGGAATCTAATTCGCCTCGCTTTCTTAAGGCTCCCGTCCATGCAAAAATGGTTGCAACAGAATTCGTGGATGTCTCTTCCCCTTTCAGGTGCTTGTAGTAATGGCGCTGTACTGTTCCGTGCGCCGCTTCATACTCATAATATCCATCCGGCGATACTAAAACAGAGGTCATCATGGCAAGAGATCCGAATGCGGAAGATACCATATCACTCATCACATCCCCGTCATAATTTTTACAAGCCCAGATGTAGCCTCCCTCTGACTTCATGACACGGGCAACTGCATCGTCGATCAATGTATAGAAATACTCAATACCTGCTGCTTCAAATTTTTCTTTATATTCTGCATCATAAATTTCCTGGAAAATGTCCTTGAATGTATGGTCATATTTCTTTGAGATTGTATCCTTTGTGGCAAACCAGAGATCCTGTTTTGTATCCAATGCGTATGTAAAGCAACTCTTGGCAAAACTCCTGATCGAACTCTCTGTGTTATGCATGCCCTGAAGGATTCCTGCCCCGTCAAAATCATGAATGAGCTCTTTTATCTGAGCTCCGTCTTCTGCCGTGTATACCAATTCTGCTTTTCCCGCTCCCGGTACTTTGATCTCCACGCCTTTGTAGACATCACCGTAAGCATGCCTTGCAATGGTAATCGGCTTTTTCCATGTGCGGACTGTCGGTTCAATTCCTTTGACTGTAATCGGAGTTCTGAAAACTGTTCCGTCCAAAATAGCACGGATTGTACCGTTCGGACTTTTCCACATCTCTTTTAAGTCATACTCATCCATTCTTGCGGCATTCGGAGTGATCGTAGCACATTTAACAGCAACACCATATTTTTTGGTGGCTTCTGCCGCATCAAAGGTCACCTGGTCATCAGTGGCATTTCTGTGCTCCAGACCAAGGTCATAATATTCAGTCTTCAGGTTGATAAAAGGGGACAAAAGATCGTCTTTGATCATTTTCCAAAGAATTCTTGTCATTTCGTCCCCATCCATCTCAACCAATGGTGTCGTCATCTCTATCTTGCTCATACTGCTTCTCCTTTTCTTGCATTCTCCATAAATTGTTACTATTATAGCGAAAAAAGAAAACCATGTCAAAGAGATTGATAGATTCAGACCTGGTGTTCAGTATGCAGTAGCTGGTGTGCCCTGTGAGACAGTGGTTTTTCAAAAAACTCTTCATAGAGGTTTTGTATGTCCGGATTGTCATGTGAGAAACGGATATCTGTATTCCGGTCCAGGAAGTAGAGGCTTGATCCCCTCTCTTCTGCCAGTTCCTGTCCGTCATGGATCGGCTGGCCTCCGCCTCCGGCGCAGCCTCCCGGACAGGCCATAACCTCTACGAACTCATACTTCACTTCTTTTCTGCGTATGGCTTCCATCAGCTTCCCTGTGTTACCAAGACCGCTTACTACGGCGACATGGATGACATTTCCCGCCACATCAAACTCGGCTTCTGTCCATCCCTGGCGTTTGACTCCCCGGATCTCATGAAAAGCATCCGCATCCGGATTTTCTCCGGTCACAAGAAAATAAGCCGATCTCAAAGCCGCTTCCATAACACCGCCGGTTGCCCCAAAAATAACGCCCGCACCTGTGCCCACTTCAAACGGAGAATCAAATTCCCCTTCCTCTAAAAACTGAGGATTTAAATGTTCTGCGCGGAGCATTCTGTCCAGTTCTCTTGTGGTCAGTACACAATCAATATCATGGCCTGCATATTCTTCATAGAATAAGTCCATCTCCCTTTCCGCTTTCTTAGCCAGACACGGCATAATGGACAGCGTAAAGATTCGTTCCGGATCTACTCCAAGTTTCTTTGCAAAATAAGTCTTCATGACCGCACCGAACATCTGCTGCGGAGACTTGGCTGTGGAAAGCCTTCCAATCATGTCCGGGTACTGAGTCTTTATAAATCTTACCCAGCCGGGACAGCATGAAGTAAACATGGGATACTCTTCTAAATCTCCATCCTGCAGACGTTTGACAAACTCGCTCCCCTCTTCCATGATCGTAAGATCGGCAGAGAATGTCGTATCGAACACATAGTCTATTCCCATTCTCCGAAATGCCGTCACAATCTTCTCAACCGGAGCTTCCTCTCTGGAAAGGCCAAGCTGCTCCGCCCAGGCAGCCCTGACTGCCGGTGCAATCTGAGCAACCACGATCTTGTTTTCATCTTCCAGGGCGCTGAACAGCATAGAAGTGTCGTCCCGCTCCCTCAGCGCCCCGACCGGGCAATGTGTGATGCACTGTCCGCAGAGAGAACAGTCCGCCACCCGGATATCCCGGTTTCTGGAGACGTCCACCGTCGTCCTTGCTCCGGTGCCGGATACATCCCATACATTCAGCCCCTGTACCTTATCACAAATTTGAATGCAGCGCATACATTTGATACACTTATTCGCATCCCTGATCAAAGGAAATGTTTTATCCCATTCTCTATGTACGAATTCTTTTTTAAATGGATTGTCCAGTATATTAAAATCATTTGCGATCTTCTGAAGGCTGCAGTTCATGCTCCTGCTGCAGGTGATGCACTGTCCGTCATGCTGTGACAGAAGCATCGAAACCGTTTTTCTGCGGTTTAACCGCACCTTGGGACTGTTCGTATAGATGACCATGCCCTCTTCCACTACATTATTGCAGGATGTGATCAGTTTATCTTTGCCTTCCATCTCTACAACGCAGACGCGGCATGCACTGATTTCATTAATGCCTTTTAAATAACAGAGCTTTGGGATATCGATATGAATGGAAGCTGCCGCCTCCATAATTGTCGTGCCCTCAGGCACCGTTACTTTCATTTGATCAATCGTCAGTGTTACCATTTCGTATCCCTCCCTCCTTTAAATACGCCGAATCCAAAGTGATCACAGCGCAGGCACCGCCCGGACTCCTGATAAGCCTCAGCTTCTGACATACAGTTTTCTACTCCTTCAAAATCATTTACACGTTCTCCGGCTTCTCTCTCCGTCATATTGACCCGGCCGCACGGAGGACGGTCGTCAAGACGTGGCTCCGGAATTTCCACATCACAGGTGATTTCATGATGAAAACCAAGATATTCATCAATATTTGCAGCAATGACTTTTCCTGCAGCGATGGCAGAAATAACCGTGGACGGTCCCGTTGCACAGTCTCCCCCTGCAAACACTCCCGGAATATCGTCAAATCCGCCGTATTTTTCTGTCTTGATCTTGCCTCTCTGAACAGGTACTCCGTTCTCCTCAAAATGCTCATACAAAATATCCTGTCCGATCGCCACTACAAGCGTCTCACATGGGATAAAGATATCTTCCTCACCGGTGGGCATCACACTGGCTCTGCCATTTTGTATCCTGCTGATCATCTGGGGCGTGACCCAGATTCCTTTTACATATCCGTCTTCTGATACCTCAATCTTTGACGGAGCCATCAGGGTCTTCACCTCAACCCCTTCTGCCACGGCTCCCTGAATCTCTTCCTCCAAAGCCGTCATATCGGCAACTCTCCGCCGATAGACAATGCTTACTTTCCTGGCACCGAGACGGACTGCTGTCCGCACCGCATCCATGGAGACATTGCCTCCGCCGATCACTGCCACTTCCTGTCCCTCCAGGCACTCACACCGTCCATGGCCTACATCTCTTAAAAACTGGACTGCGGAAATGACACCTTTTGCGTCTTCTCCTTCGAGTCCAAGCTTTTTATCGGTGCTGGCGCCGATGGATATCAGGACAGCATCGTGCTGTTCCCTCAATTCACTTACAGAACAATTCTTTCCAATGACAGTGCCATATTGCACCTTGACACCAGTGGCAAGGATAGCCTCAATATCTTCATCCAGACGTTCCTTCGGAAGCCGGTAATTTGGAATGCCGTATCTTAACATGCCGCCCAGCTTCGGCAGCATCTCATAAATTGTAACATCGTGTCCCATCAGTCTCAGATAATAAGCAGCGCTCAGTCCTCCCGGTCCGCCGCCCACAATGGCAACCCTTTTTCCGGTCTCTTCACTGCACGGTGGCGGAGGAACTTTGCCGGCAAAATCTGCGGCTGCCCGTTTTAATCCCCGGATGTTCACTGAATCATCGATCATGTTTCTGCGGCACTTAGCTTCGCACGGATGCTCGCATATAAAGCCGCAGGTTGTCGGCAGGGGATTGTCTTTGCGTATCAGGCGGACGGCATCCGCATACCTTTCTTCCCTGACCAAAGCAATATAACCCGGGATATCGACTCTCGCCGGACATAAAGACACACAGGGCACCGGAAGTTTTAATGACATCAGGCACCGGTTGTACATGATATGTTCCAGATAGTCGTCTCTGAAGCCGATCACTCCTTTATATACCATATTTGCAGCCTCATATCCGATCGCACAGTCTGCTGAGTCCATGATTGAGCGCGCCGTATCCCGGATCAGTCCCAATGTCTCTATGGTTGCCTTTCCATCCAGCACATCATTGATCAGATTTTTCAGCTGGCCAAGACCAATCCTGCAGGGCACACATTTACCGCATGTCTGCGCATGACATAACTCAAGAAATGCCCTTGACATATCGACCGGGCAGATCCCCGGCGGACTGGATTCGATCCTTCTCTCCAAATCTTTATAAAGACCCTCCATCACAATCTGTGCACGGTCCGGCGTTACAATTTCTAAACGACTCATTTCATCACCCTTTCTTTATAAATATTGTATCTAATTATATACAATTTCCATTTGTCATACAATAGTTTTCGTCTAAAAACACCGTTAATTAAATAACGAAAAACTGCATAAATTCAGGCTTTTTGAACATCTTATTCACAGTGTTTCCATGCTGCACACTGCTGAACCCTCATGCTTTCGTGCAAAATATTTCATATCCCAGCAAAAAACTTATACATATTTTTAACAATCTGTTTTTACACATTGCTCTTTTTCCTTTATAATAAAATACAATAGTTAGAAAATGGAGGTGCCTCATGTTTAAACATATCAACCCCGAGACTTGGGAGAGAAGAGAACATTTTGAATATTTTACCCAAACAATAAAATGCGGTTACAGCCTGACCGCTGAATTAGATGTAACAGAATTTTTAAAACTGACCAGGAGCAAAGGCCTCAGATTTTATCCGAGCTTTGTCTACTGTGTCTCAACCGTTATCAACCGCATGAAAGAATTCCGAATGGGTATTTCCGAAGACGGACAGCCCGGATATTGGGATATCGTCCATCCTTCCTATACTGTTTTTCACGATGATGACCACACCTTTTCAGACCTGTGGACGAACTACACCGAAAACTTTTCCTCTTTCTACCGGCAGATGACAGAGGATCTGTCTGCATACGGAAATAACAAAGGGATCAAAGCCAGGCCCGGACAGCCCCCTAATTTTTTCTGTATTTCCTGTGTACCCTGGCTGTCTTTTACCGGATACAGCACCATGACTGCCGAGGGCAGCCCAAATCTCTTTCCGATTATAACTTATGGAAAATACCAGATGAAAAACAGCAGCTATCAAATGCCGTTTACGGTCACAATTTCCCATGCCGCTGCCGACGGCTATCATACCAGTCTTCTCATCAATGAAATCCAGGCACTGATTTCAAAAGATTTTACGCTTTAATACAATGAGCATTTCCTTGTATCAATCCATGAAAAAAGGAAACGGTCCAAAAAGGGACACTTCACATAAGGAAGTGTCCCTTCCGGCATTTATAAGTATTTGTAATGATGGTTGGGTATGATGAATTTGTAGTAAAATAAATATATTACGGAGGAAACTACAATGAAATCATTGTTTGAACAATTCGGTGGTACATACCATAATGAAAGTGATTATTTAACAGAATAGAAGTTGATTTTTATATTAAGTATCTTGTCTAATGTATGAATTGTGTCAATAAGAAAGTTTGCAAACATTAACTTTTTCTGCCGTTTTGAGAGAAAGAATATGTTTAGGAATTCTGTGGGTTAATGTCACGAAAATGGCTCACTTCACTTTTATTGGGGAAATATCATTATTTTTGAATAAGCACATTGTCAATTCCAAGGTTGCTCTTAGCTAATATCTTAGCTAAATTGCTCTGGAAACAGTTGGCATTATAATTATTTAATTTTACAATAATTAACTTGCTCAAATTCTCAGCCTCGAAAGTTTGGTATAATTTCTTTAGATGGTCAGTTCGTGTTTCATATCCCAAATATACAGCCAAATCATCAACTGCCGAATAGAAAGCATTCTCGTCAATTATAGCCTGCTCAATTTTACTTAGCATTCGCTTAATGTTGGATACTATTTTACGAGTTTCATTTCCTTCAACAGGTATTTCAGAAATAACATCGTAGGCTGAATATTTTTCTATAATTAGATACTTAGCAATGGCAGAGTATAACCAAGCCGTATCTGTAGTGATTTCTGCAATGGGCGTTTGAGGTATATAAGTGTACTCCACTCCATTAGCGGATAACTCATCCGCACCTATTCTTGCATTATCATTACTAAATCGAAGTAATGCAGATTTTTTGTTGGGGTCGAGTAAAGAACTCCTTCGTTTTTGATTTTATTAATGGCATCCTGAAAAGTTTTAACTTTTGCCTCCCGTGAATAATCTGTACTCATATCTATATCATAGTCAGAGCCATACACATCCTTCATAAATGGCTTTATGATTTCTTCTATCACGAAGCTATTATTTGTTCCTATAAAGTGCTGAGTAATATCTACAGACAATCTATCTTTAATCTCTTGTGCTGCTTTAATGGTAAAAGTAATAGCCGCAACAACCTTGTGAGTACGATTATCATTTAAACATGCAAAATTATAATGGTTATATATTGTTCTGCAATCTGTATCAGAAAGTTTTTCGATTAACTTTACCATATGGTAATGCTTTGAATCTTGCAAATAATCAACAGGTGAAGTTTCTCCCAATAAGGTCAATAACCTATCATGCATTACTTCATCTAAATCGTTTTCCAAATCTACTTTTGATAAGAAAATACTATACTCACTGCGTATCTTATCAAGAGTTTTTATATTTGCGTTATATAGTGCTCGCTTTGCGGCTATAGAATTTTCTTGGATTTGCTCAGTAGGTAGCAATTCTTTTCCAATATACTTGTTACAGCGTGAAAAACCTAACACACTGTATGTGCCTTTTCCTTTTACAGCTCTCAAATCATTATCTGTTCTAATTGCATTAAATATTTCAAGTTCATCTAATATAGATATATACATTTGAAAACCGATGCCATCGACAGGTAAGATATAAGTCCCATCTGCTTCATAAAACGGGTGAACAATAGCAAGCACCTTGCTGAATAACATATATTCAGATGGTCCTTCAACTAAAAGCACCTTGTTTGCAAAAATTGCTTCAGACAAGCAGCGATTTAACATTTTTCTTGCTTTTTCATAATTTTCTGGCACTTTATAAAAAGTGCTGATACCGTTAATTTTTCTGTCACTATATATGCGTACTAAATTCACATTATCCATCTCATAAAGCACGAATGGCGAATGCGTTGTAACAAACACATACCGCAGTGCATATAAGAAATTAGTTTTGCCAACATCATTCAACCCAAAGAAAATATTCTTATTAGATAAAGTCAATTCAATATCTTCGAAGTTTCTAAAATTTTTTTATTTTTATACTTTCAAATTTCATAATGACCTCCATCCACTATTTACTGTCCATTCCTTTTGCCATTCATCTTCATTAAAAATCGCCTCAAACACAGGTTCAAGGAAATCTCGAAGTTCATCAATCACAACAGTAAACTCAAGCGTATCATCTTTAATATTCTTCAAAAAATATTTCCACCGTTTCTGCATATCCTCATCTTCGGCAAGTGAAAGAATCCGTTTGAAGCTATCCTTATCATAGGGTGTTCCACGGCACTGTAAGGTTTCAAAAATTGCCGTCTGCAATCTTGCTCCATCGAAGTCAAAAGTCCTTGCAAGATAATAGATATCGTAAAAGTCTTTCATTCTGCCCGTCAGTTCAAACCGTTGCAGGATTGCATCAAACTTTTCGGCAATGGTACTTTCAAGAGAATAGGTTTTAATAACGGGAGCTTCAAAGTCAGGAAGCTGTGTGTTGATTGCTCGTTCCTCGGCACAAGGCACAATGACATCACCCACACCGATATCCACATTAAAAGGTACACGAACATTTTTTATCTGCGCAATAATCTGTGCACTGATACCGTGATATTTTCTCTGCGGTGAAATTTCCTCAAAACCTTTTGCGGTCATAGAAATATAATCATTACCCGTTGGCGTGTTGATTACCTTGTTAATCAGTTCCTTTACATCTTCAATCGAATTGGATGCTGCCCGAAGAAGAAAGTCCACATCAATCGTAGCTCGGCTCTCAAAATTGGTAAGCGTGTAAATAAACAGACCGCCCTTGAGAATAAGATTATCTTCATATCCCGATTTTGAAAGTTTACGCAGAAATTCTTCCTGCACAAAAAGTTGCAAGCACTGTTGATAACTGATGCCGGAAGCCTTTGCTTTATTTCTAAGTTTCGCAAGAACAGAAGCCGCTATATCTGCCATTACAACCACACTCCAATCAATTCTTTAACTCTCTTTTGCACCCGTAGCACTTTTGCATACTCCATAAGGTTGGGTATGTTTTTTTTCGGGTCTTTTACATAACCTTGTATTGCCTTATTAAAAATTTCCTTATCCATCTTGTTCATATTCCGCAGCACATCACAAATGGTACGGTCTCGGTCATAAATACGAATATCAATAAAATCAATTTTCCCCGTTGTTTCACCAAGCGTAACCAATGCAGGCTCAACACGATATGCCTTGATAAATGGATAATCGATTTTAGTACGCAATTTTGAAACATTTTTATCAATTGCAAAATTCCACTCAGCAGGATTTCGGTCACTGTATCTGTAGTAGAAAAGAGCTGTTTCCATACAAAGGACTGCATCGGGAAACAGACGATTGATAATTACAATTTCGCTTTCTCCAGAGTCTTCAATCCAATGATAGTAGCCCCGTCTTACCCTTTCAATCAGCCCTTCATCTAAAAGCAATTTTATATCTGCGTAATATAGCTTTGAAGCTGTCAGTTCAGCGGTAGTCATAATATAATTGTACTGGCTAAACAGCTTTCTCAAAATTTCAATGTCATTTTTCTGAAGCATTCTTCCACCTCTACTTAACTGACCCAATTTTCATCATCGATAGGGTACTTTACTATATTATATCCACTTTTTTGCCCAAAGTCAACAATAGCAAACTGAACACTTTTGATTTCTTGGAGTGGGTAGTTAAATAGAAGATACTGAGTATACTTGACCATATAAAGCAAATTAAATGTATACAATGGTTGCCAAGCTGTTAAAGATAGCTACGATAGATTGTGTCTTACCAAGCACTGAATTTGATTATCCAAATTCGCTTGTTAGGGGTAAAAGCCCCTAAGACCCCATAATTTTTTGAAATGCTCACAGAGCAGATGAAACAGGCACAGGGTATCACAGAGCAGTTAAAGGCAGAATGAATAACATACGGGCGTGTGCAAGTGAGATTGTGGAGAGGAAAATCATCTTCGCATAAGCAAACAAGGCGGCAGAGGGTAAAAGCTCTGTCGCTCTTTTCTTTCGGGGGAGTTAAAAATATTTCACTTTTCCTATTGACATTCATAAACACAAGTGATATATTTATAACATCGCAAGTGCGAAATATATAACATAGGAGAAACACAATATGAATAAAAAAGTATCCTTAAAAGAAATTGTCGGAACTAAAATTGTCTATGCTATCATCCTCACATCCTACTATTGGATGTGGGCAAGAACTGATTGGAAAGGCTGGTATGAAACAGCACAATATGTACTTGGTGTCTTTCTCTTCTCCTTCTTTGTTGTACAAATGATTCGAATTTCCAAGTATAAAAAAGAAGGCATCGACGAAATGGCGGAACATAACTTGAAACGATGTGACTCAATTTGTTTAAAACTTTTTGTCGGTGTAATGGTTGTAGTCGCTTTTGGTGCTGCCATTCTCGGTCATACGAATGCCGTCAGTACAGGATTTATTGGATGGACGATTGTTTTGTCGATTTTGATTTTATCTATTATTCGAACAGTGATGTTTGTAGTTATGGATAGTAAGGGGGTATAATATGGCTCTCATTACCAAAATCAAAGAATATCGGGAGCAGGCAGGATATAAGCAAAGTGAACTTGCCGAACTTGTTGGTGCGAGAAGAGAAACCATTGTTCACCTTGAAAACGGCAAGTATAATCCTTCCTTAAAGTTAGCTATGGATATAGCGAAAATATTCCATGTGACTGTAGAAGAATTGTTTGAATTTGTAGATGACAAAAAGTAAAAAGGGTGTTTTGCAAAATGGCAGCAAATAGAACTATACCAAAGGAATGGATACGCTGTCCTATCTGTTGGAGCAAAACAAGGGTACAGATACAGGAAAATACAAAACTGAAAAATTTTTCCCTGCCACGCTACGAAATGCAAGCAGGAAAGTTTGATTGAAGCAATAAAATTACATATAGCAATTATCAGAGAACCAGATACAAAGGCGATGGACTGATAATATTATTTGAACTACACCAGAACGGAGGATTTTATGGCAATGTGGAATCCGTGGCGTGGCTGCCACAAACACAGCGAGGGCTGTAAATACTGTTATATCCATAAAGGCGATTACAAGCGGAGGATTGACACAAACAATATTGTAAAGACAGATAACTTTTACGCCCCTATTGCTAAAAACAAATCGGGAGCATACAAGATAAAATCGGGACAGATGGTGTATCTCTGCTTTTCTACTGATTTTCTGATTGAGGACGCTGACGGTTGGCGTGGAGAGTGTTGGAATATGATACGAGAGCGTTCCGACCTGCATTTTATCTTTCTGACAAAACGGATTGAGCGTTTTATGGATTGTGTTCCAAGCGATTGGAATGACGGATACGAAAATGTTACCGTTGGGTGTACGGTTGAAAATCAAGATAGGGCTGATTACAGACTTTCGCCCTTCATTATCATAGAAGAATCTTATTTACAGACTTTTTTTCATAGTCTCATACCGTAATTTGTAAGAGCCGCCCTCGTCCCCTCCACTTCTTTATGTGAAGGGGACGAACCGTTTCCTTTTGCATTCCACTATTAACTAATATGCAACAACTACACCGCCGTCACATGCATACAGGCTGCTGACTCCCTTAGTGTCGACTATGACGATCTCTTTGACTTCCAGCTTGTCTTCGAGCAGTTTCTTAAGATACACTGCTCTTTCATAGCAGTTGCAGTGTGCAATGGCCAAAATCCGATCCGTCAGGTCCTGTCCTTCTTTCACAATGCATTCCACCATTTTGGCCAATGCCTTCTTTGGTCCCCTGGCCTGTGCCAGCTTCTGTATAATACCTTCTTTGGTCCCTTCCATAACCGGCTTTATATTCAGAGCTGTGGCAAGGACTGCATTCACCTTTGACAGCCTTCCGTTTCTCTGAAGCACATCCAATGTCTCCAGAACAAAAAAAGTTCTCTGCCCTTTGATGTAATCCTCTACCTTTTCTACCACCTGTTCAAAAGGCATGCCTTCGGAAGCATATTCATAAATCTTTCTTGCTATGAGAAGCTGCGTACTGGATGCTCCTCTGGAATTAAATACATGAATATTTTTTTCTCCGCGCTCCTCCTCATACAATTTTTTCCCAAGTTCGGCACTGTTATAGGATCCGCTCAGCTCTGCAGATAAAGTCACCGCATAAATATCATCTGCCTTTTTATATGCCTCCATATAAGCTTCCGGCGCCGGACAGGCTGACTTGCAGGCTCCTTTGCTGTTTGCCACTTTTTCCAGAAAAGAATGCTGGTCAAACGTATCGTCATCGATGATCTCTTCATCTCCGATCAGCAATGTCAGAGGTATCCATGTATAGCATCCTTTCTCAAAATCTTTTTTTGTCAAATCCGTGCAGCTGTCACAGACAATATTAAAACTCATATGGCGTCTCCTTTTAAAACTTTCCGATATAGTATTCATTACTACATATCATATCATATATTTCTATAAATGAAAACCCTTTAATCTTCGCCCAGATAATAGGCACAGATGCAGCCCGCAGCCAGTGCAGCTAATCCCGTCAGCCCTGAGAACAAATTAAAATGATCAAAATTTGCCTCATAAAGAATTGCAATTGGAGAACCAAGAATCAGTCCGCCGATTCCCGCAAAAGTAATGACTTCAAAATGTTCAAACAAATATTCTATGATCTTGGCGATGATCACCACTCCTGCTATGATCCCGACAGCCATAGGTGTCAGAAGCAGGATACCGTGAGTGAGGCCGGACAGATTCAGAGTCGCCAGATTGATCATAAACTGTGTGATCTCACGGAGAATCGGCTGATAAAATCCCAGAATCAAAAGTATCATCGAACCGCTGACTCCCGGTACGACCATCGTAGCCGCCGCAATAATCCCGATCAAAAACATTTTCCCCATCATCAGAGGATCGGCAGTCAGGATCACTTCCGATGCCGTGCTGCTCCCTAAAAGTGGCAGGAGTACAACCAGTGCAAACATAAAAAGAAATGCAATCCCATGAGAAAGACCTTTTTTCTCTCCTTCCATTCTCTTAAAAATGGCAGGCAGTCCTCCGATGATCAGACCGATAAACAGGAAGTTTATCTGAATCGGATAATACTCAAACAGCCATTTAATGACAAAGGAAAGTCCTATAAGTCCGATCACTGCTCCAATGCCTACAGGGACCAGTATTTTAAGGCTCTGTTTAAACTCTTTGCGTATATGTGTGAGTGCATAGATGATCTTATCGTAAACTCCCATAGAAACCGCCAGGGTCCCTCCGCTTACCCCGGGAATGATATTGGCAACCCCGATCAGTATCCCCCGACAAATCTCTTTTAATAATTTCATAGGCTCGCTCCTCCTATCTGCCTTTCAAAAATATTGTTATCTCTTCATCCCAGGCTGTCTCCAGGGTTTTATCCGGAACAAATGTGTTTCTTGACACTCCTGTCGTGCACTTTAAATGTTCTCTGTCGAAATAAATATTTAAAAATAATCCTCCGATCTCCTGCGGCCTATCAGATATATTATATTTCAAAAGAAAGGCTTCCATTCGTTTCGGTGCCAGCATAAGCACAAACTGAAAAGACAGAGGGGTCTTTTTCCCCTTTATAAGGGCAAATATTCTCTGCTTCTCCATTTTCCAGGGTATATACGGATACTCTTTCAGTATTTCCCATTCGTCTGTATCATAAAAATCTTTCATCATTTTTCCGTCAAATTCATACACGGTCCCCATGGACAGCCGGCCTTCGCACAGCATAAACTGGTCACACACGTCCCCCGTCAGAAAGCCGGCCATAAAAGATTTTATGTGTTCTATCTCAATTGAAATCATATGAACCCTCTTTTCTGTTACGTTAAAAACGGACGGCTGCCTGCCGCCCGTTTTCATTGTAACTTGTATGCTTTGAGAATTCAACCGTTTCCGCTTAGTTATTCTGTGTACTGCCTGAAGAGCCGTCATCCGTCTTTTTTTCCAATTTGACACTGATCGTTTTCTTCTCGTAAGTCCCCATTTGATTCTGCCGTTTTACAACAACTTTTACCGTATCTCCGGCCTTTTTGCTCTCAATTTTGCTTTTCAGTCCCTCCATTGTAGAAACCGTGCCCCCGCCAAAGCTGATGATCACATCTCCGGCACTGATACCCGCCTTCTGAGCCGGTGAATTCCGGACAACCTGACGTACCAGCGCTCCCTGAGGCATATCCATCTGCGCTGCCATATCGCTGGATATGGTCTGGCCTGATATTCCAAGGTATGCCTGCTCGGATTTATCTACGGTTTTCTGCTTGATCAGCTGATCAATGATCGGTTTCGCCGTATTGATCGGAATTGCATATCCCATTCCTTCTACATCTTCGGAAGAATATTTTACCGTATTGATCCCGATCAGTTCCCCTTTACTGTTGAGAAGAGCGCCTCCGCTGTTTCCGGGATTGATCGCTGCATCTGTCTGAAGAAGCGTCATGGTTTTATCCGTCAGCTGCACTTCTCTGTTCAGTGCACTGATATACCCGCCGGTCACTGACTGTCCGTATCCGAGTGCATTTCCTATGGCGATTGCCTGCTCTCCCACTTTCAGGTCATCAGAATTTCCGAGTGTGATGATCTTGATCTTTTTTAATGTAGCAGCTTTAATGTCCTTTACCTTTACTGCGACAACTGCCAGGTCCGCGTCATTGTCCGATCCCTTGATCGTACCGGATGCGCTGGTACCGTCTGTGAATCCGACGGATAAAGACTGTGCATCGGCGATGACGTGGTTATTTGTGACAACCAGCAGATACCCGTCTTTCTTACCGACGATAATGCCGGAACCTGCTCCTTCGCTCTCATTCTGCTGCTGTCCGAAAAGGTATCCTGAACTGGTCTCATACTTGCTTGTGATAGAAACGATGGACGGCATAACATTGGATGCCACAGTAGATAAATCTTCTTTTCCTGATGTTGTTCCCTTTGTTGAGGTTTTTGTTGTATTGGTCGTTGCCAGCTGTGTTCCTCCATTGCCGATGCCCATTGCAGAAAACCCATACTGGACTCCCTGCATGGTTACTCCTGCAATCAGTCCGAAAGCCACTGCGGCAGCCGCAAGTTTTGCAATCCTCCTGACTGTTTTGTTTGCGTTTCCTCTATTTTGATTTTGATCCGGCTGTGTATATTCTGTATTATTAAAATTCATATCTTCGTACATAACCTGTATCTCCTTTCGTATTTAACTTGCTTAAATAGTACAAAATAAATGTGTAAAAAATGTGTTCTAAATGTTATAAAACTAAGAAAAACATAAGAAATAATTCCATTGTGCCTTTGCCCTTTTTCACTTATAATAAGTACAGTGTAATATTATCGTAAAGAGGAGAAAACAAATGATTAAGCAAAACCAAGCCTATTTAAACCGTCTGCATATTTTTATTGATGCGGTCTGTATTTATTTATCGGCTTTTCTGTCACATAAGATCCGCTTCGAATGGGGAAAGGATTCATGGGTCTCTAAGCTATTTTTCTTTGTCGGAAAATATGAACTGGGATTTTCATACTACCAGAAGACGGTTTTTATTACAATCATTATCCTTCTTTTATTATATGCCTTTTTCGGCCTATATACCCCCAAAAGGTATCAGCGCGGAAGCCGTGAGATCCTAAACCTATTTAAGGCAAATCTTATCGGCCTGGGCATCGGGTCTGTTGCCATTGTCCTGACAAAACTGCAGAACTTCCCCCGCAGCCTCCTGCTTTTATTTTTCTCTATTAATTTTGTCATCGGAGTTCTTTCCCGCTTCACAATCAGAAAGGTGCTGAACAGAACACGGGAAAGCGGACGAAATTTAAAACACGTAGTCCTGGTCGGCTTCAGTACCTCTGCCGCCGCCTACATTGACCGCATCAAAGCCAATCCCCACTGGGGACTTTATATCCATGGTATTTTTGATGATACCATCAGCGACAACTTTGAATACAGAGGGATCAAAAAAATCGGCCTTTTAAACGAATTGGAAGACTACCTAAGCCAGACTACTCTGGACGAAGTGGCGATTACCCTGAATCTGGATGAATACGAAAAGCTGGAAAAACTGGTGGCCATCTGTGAAAAGTCCGGTGTCCATACAAAATTTGTACCTGACTATTATAACTTTATTTCCACAAACCCATACACCGAGGATCTGGACGGTCTTCCCGTCATCAATATCCGCAATGTGCCGCTGACAAACGTCGTAAACCGTATTGCCAAGCGGATCATTGACATCATCGGATCTGCCTGTGCCCTGGTCATTTTGGCTATTCCGATGCTGATCATCGCACTGCTGGTAAAACGCAGCTCACCGGGACCGGTCTTTTTTGCGCAGGAAAGAGTCGGGCTTGGCAACAAACCGTTTAAGATGTACAAATTCCGTTCCATGGGTGTTCAGGATCCAAAAAAAGAAGCCACTCAGTGGACAAGACCAAACGACCCGCGGGTGACCCCGTTCGGCAGGTTCATCCGTCACACCAGTCTGGACGAGCTTCCTCAGTTTTATAATGTTCTACGGGGAGATATGAGCCTTGTGGGGCCCCGTCCGGAGCGTCCGCTGTTTGTAGAAAAATTTAAGGAAGAGATCCCCCGCTATATGATCAAGCATCAGGTCCGCCCGGGCATCACAGGCTGGGCCCAGGTCAACGGTTTCCGCGGTGATACATCCATCCGCGGCAGGATCGAGCACGATCTCTATTATATTGAAAACTGGACCTTATCATTGGATTTTAAAATCCTGTTTCTGACCGTTTTCAAAGGATTTATCAACAAAAACGCATACTAGGAGGTTTTTTATGGGCGTAAAAGCAGAAAAACGACGGCATTCCCATATCCGCTGGATCTTTATCCTACTTTTCCTGATCGTTGTTCTGATCGGCGTGATCTTGGGAGTTTCCTACACGAAACTGGGCAAGATCAATTCCACACCAATGAATCAGAGCAAACTGGTCACGGTCCATGAGGATGCCAATATGAAAGATTACACCAATATTGCCCTGTTCGGCATTGATTCCCAGACCGGCAGTATGTCGGACCGCGGCAACCGCTCTGATTCCATTATCGTTGTCAGCATCAACAATCAGACAAAAGAGATCAAGATGCTGTCCATCTACCGGGACACTTATGTGAGCGTCAACGGCCACTACACAAAGATTAATGCAGCATATTCCATGGGAGGTCCAGAACTTGCCGTCAGCACCATCAACCGGAATCTGGATTTGAACATAACCCAGTATGCGACCGTAAACTTCAAAATTCTTGCGGACATCGTAGATTCCATCGGCGGCATAGAAGTAAAGGTTGATTCCTCTATTTTAAAAAATCTGAACAGCTATATCGGTGATATGAACCGTTTAAACGGAGGCGATTCCCCCAAGATAAAGACCGGCGGAGTACAGACACTGGATGGGAACCAGGCCGTCGCATATTCGAGAATCCGCTATACGGCAGGAGGCGACCTTGCCCGTGCCGGACGGCAGCGTGAAGTTCTTCAAAAGATCTTTGCCAAAGGCAAAAAAAATCCATTTGGCCTGATGGGCGCCATGGATAAGATTCTTCCCCAGATCAAAACCAATATGGACCAGAAAGAACTGTTCTCTATGCTCTTGTCTATCTTCCGTTATGACATTAAGGGTCAAAAAGGATTCCCGTTTGATCAGAGGGAATACAAGTATCTCGGAGTATGGTATGGCTTTCCAACAACTCTGAAAGAAAATGCTGTCCAGGTACATCAATACCTGTTTGACACTGAAAACTATCAGGTCAGCGATGAACTGGGACGGATCAACCAAAAGATTATAAATGTAATCGGATATTAAAAAGAAGGTATTCCAAAGTCAAAACGACTTGCGGAATACCTTTTTCTATATCATTCTATACATCAATACCATCTGGTCATCGGCAGTTCATTATTTATCCCATTGGTAAATAAAAGCTGATGCAGATCAATGATGCCATTCTGAAAGGTTGACGCACAGGCACAAAGATACAGATCCCACATCCTGGAAAATGTCTCTCCGAACCGTTCTTCGATCTCTCTTCTGTGCTCATTAAAATTCTTATCCCAGCACAGCAGCGTTTTATTGTAATGTCTCCTCAGACTCTCTGCGTCCAGTAAATAAAAACGATACTTGGCGCTCAGGCTGGTGATCTCCCGCAGACTCGGTATCACGCCTCCCGGGAAAATATATTTCTTCATCCATGGATCTCCCGGATGTTCTTCCAGCGCACTGATAAAATGCAGGAGAAACACCCCTCCTGGCTTCATCGCCCTTTTGATACACTGGAAAAACAGTTCATAATGATCTCGTCCCACATGTTCCAGCATACCCACGCTGACAACCCGGTCAAATTTTTTCCCATATCCCGCAAGATCACGATAATCCATCAGTTCAGCATGCAGGTAATCCTCAAGTCCTTCTTCCCTGATCCTCTTTTCGAATCCCTGCTGTTGTTCTCTGCTCAGTGTGATCCCGGTGCCCCGGATTTTATATTTCTTTGCGGCCTCTATGAGAAGATATCCCCAGCCGCATCCAATGTCCAAAAGCTCCATACCTTCTTTTAGATAAAGCTTTTCCAGTATTCTCTGTGTCTTCTTTTTCTGTGCATCAAAAAGCGTGTCCTGCTCATTCTCAAAATACCCGCAGGAATAATTTAAAGTCTCATCCAGCCAGAGACTGTAAAAGTCGTTTCCCAGATCATAATGCGATGCGACGTCTTCTTTCTGCTTTCTTCTCCCCAGAGACGGAAACATCAGTTTCCTTAATACTCTGGTATCCACAGAAAAGTTCCCCATCTGTCCGAGAAAATAGTACAGGGCCTGATACAGATCCCCGTCGATCTCTAAATCACCCCGCATATATGCCTCTCCCAGCGCCAGAGACGTACTTGTGATCATCTCCTTCAGATCCGGCTCTTTTTTAAAAATAATGGAAAACCTGGGATTTCCGTGCCCGATTGTATACTCTTCTTCTCTGATTTTAACAAGAAACGGAGTCTCATCAAATCTGTCCAAAAAATGGAGAATTGCTTTTTCTTCCAGCTTCATATGCTCTGTCACACCCTTTCTAACGTCATATCTTGAGTATTGACAGATTTACAGCTTTTAAACGGTGGATGTCAAATCGGGAATATCGATCGTTCCTACGTATCTTCCGACTCTCTTATATTCCAGAGAATTGGTGATCAATTCATCATCTATGGTGCCGTTTAATGATCTCAGAAACTGGACGCCGTGTCTCTTAAAATAGCGTCCTATGCATAAATATCCGGCCCGAAGAAACATCCATATCTCTCCATGCTTCGGCAGACGTCCATCCAGATATTGAAAACCCAGAACTGAATTTCTGCAAAACTTTGGTTCCAGATTGCTTGTGCGCACCCATACAAAAAATGTACATTCCCTTGTAAGCGGATTCTGTTCCACCCATACATCATGTACTTTCTGGCTCCCATAGTCGGCCAGCCCATCCTCCACACTGGTAAATTCAAAACATTTCATAGCTTTTTTACCTGACGATGTCAGAGACACCATTTTGTCATATTCCAGATTGATCACATATTTGATATATTCTTTTTGATGCGCCGGCAGTCTCTTGAACTTCTGAATATAATCCTCGTAACTGTATGGCACCATTGGCTCTCTGTTGGAAAACTCATCCAGAGAACAATTTAAGGAGGCCGCCACTTCTTCCATCGTATTATACCTGGGATTTGGTGTAATACCGCATACAATTTTTGATAAAGTTCCTATCGGAATCCTGCTGATTTTTGACAGTTCTTCCACAGTAAAATTTTTTGACTGCATAATTTCCTTTAGTTTTTTATAATTCATCCGCTTAACCTTCCAAATATGGAATAAATCCATTGCTCCATAAGTTGACAATATTCCTCATTATTCTCTATAATGAACATGATTACATAATCTAAGGAACCAACATTATCTTTATAAGGGGAGTATATCATGCAAAACGAAAATCTTCAATTGGTACTGTCAGATGATACAATTTTACAAATTTCGGTCATCCATTCAAAGGATAGGGCACCTATACCTGACACCACATCTCACGTGATTCACATTAACCAGCTGTTAAATCAGACAGTTTCCGGAACTCAGCATCTGGACCTTTCCGGAAAGATCAGCAAACTTTTAAAACAGCTGGGCATCACCCCGAATCTGAAAGGCTACCTCTACCTGAGACAGGCAATTGAAAAAGGAGTGCGGGATCCTTCGGTTTTTGACGGCATTACAAAACGTCTGTATCCGTATATTGCAGAGCAGAATCATACCACGTCCACCAGTGTAGAGAGGACGATCCGCCATGCCATCGACACTGTTTGGAACAAGGGAAACAAAGAATTATTCTGGAGCATAACTCAGACATTCACGCTGGAACGTCCTACAAACAGTCAGTTTATTATTCAGCTGGCTGAATATTTCTCAGAATATTAAATTATTTTATCAGCTTTCTTTTATTTAGAATGACCGTTCATAAAATCGTCCTTTACCCGGGTATTACTTCCGGATAAAGGACGGCATTTCTTAAATATTTCTCTTCTATTCATCCATACTCCAGCTTTCATGGAATCTCTGCTCATAGTCTTCGGCCAGTATCTGACGGAAATCCGGATGTGCGATCTGGATTCGCTTTTTGGTCCGGTTTCTCAGGGGTTTCCATGTCTTCCATTCTCAAATCATCTGGTGCATAATAGACAGCCGCTCTCATATGTTTCTCCTCCTTTTTTACTGCATGATTCCTCTTACCTTATCTCAAGAACACCATGCCCCTTTCTTTACCCTCAACCAGGCTATTTCCCATCAGGTAAGAAAGATCAAAAACAAAGTCTTTCCTGATAAATAAAAGAAAAAGCTGATCCTCCGTTTCATCTACGGAGAATCAGCTTTTCACTGTCTCTTTTTCTGCATATGGAATTTTTCGTCTGCATATCACCTACAAAAGCTGCATCTTTTCCAGAAGCGCTCTGCCCACTTCCCTCTGTCCTCTTTTACAATAAAAAAGGTCCCTGACTTTTTTTCTGTCTTCCTTAAAATCATCAATTCCTGAGACTATCTGACTCATGCCGTTCATTAATTCATCAAAGGTCCCGGCCTTGATCCCCGGTGTCACTTCATCATAAGGAAAATACATCTCCCTGTCCTTTTCAATATAGCTGTCATAATCAAAATCATAGAAAATGACCGGGCGGTCCAGCAGCAGATAGTCGATATATGTGCTGGAGTAATCGGTGATCAGTATATCCGTTTCTATCAGCAGCTCCTGAATATCCAGCGAATCCTTTGTCATGTCTACAATATTGGAATAATCCGAAAGATCTACATCCTCATGGATATGATAAAAATGTCTGCGGATGATAAACAGTATCTGATGATCCCGGCAGAATTCATCCAGGCCTTTTAAGTCAAAATGCTCCTTCAAAGGAAACGGAGTCTTCCCTTCCTGCCGGTGTGTTGGCGCGTAAAGGACTACGTTCTGTCCCTCAAGCCGCTTCCTCAGTTTTTCATTCACCGGGAAAAGCTCCTCATCATCGTAGAAGAAATCATTCCTGGGCTGTCCATAAGTAAGGATCTGCTCCGCGGGACGACGGAATGCACTCTTATAAATCTCGGAAAAGGTCCGGCTCGTGGCTACCACATACTCTCTTCCCAGAGGAAACTGCTGAATTTTACGCCGGATCCTCTGTCCCCTGCTGTCCCAGTCTTTTTCCTTGGTATCATCATATCCAACCTTCTTGAGCGGAACTCCATGCCAGACATTCAAAAATACGGCTCTGCCGAGAAATGCATGATTCAGATCACTGATCCCATTGCACATCACCGCATATTTCGCCCTGAGCTGACAGAGAATCCCCTTCCGGTCAGAAAACAGATAGGCCTCATAGCCAAGCGCCCTCACTTCCCTGACAACCTGGGGATTTTTCGTAATCCAGACCGGGCGGATTCCTTCCATCTGGTTTGCTTCTATGAAAAGATATTTAGGATTATCGGCAAACTGCTGTCCGAGCCAGGCACCGAACACCCATACCTTTCTGCTCCTGGGCCAAAGACACGACAAGTACATTACAATATATTTCAGTATAAGCTTCATACCACTTTTCATCTCATCTTAACCCCACAGCCACTGCATCAGCTTACGGATTTTCCCTTCTTTCAGAACCTGATGATTCCGGTAGAAGTAAAGTCTGCGCATCTTTCCTCTATAATATAGATTCCCATAAGTTTTCAAAAGATTATATTCATCCAGTCCTTCGATTTCTTCCCCATAGGTTTCTACAAATCCCTGGATCTGCTCCATAGATTTAATCATCTGTTTCCGGTAGGACTCTTTGCCCTCTTTGAGTCTCTGCATTAAAAACACAGGATTCTTTGAATTCTTCGCTCCCACGGAATTATTTCCATGCTGCCTGTAATACATCGTAGGTTCATTGACAAAGGCAATCCTCCCGAAAATCTTGGCGACAAGAGCCGCCCAGTAATCGTGCATCAGAATTTTCCCCATAGGAAGCGGCTGCAGAAAATACTTCTGAAGTGCCCGGTTAATCATTGCTGTGCATCCGGTTACAGAATTTTGTACGATCAGCTGGTTTAATGCAATCCTTTTGGGCAGGTTTGCATATTGGAAGAAGGATTCTGCGATCATCTCCAGATTTTCGTCTACCACTGAAAGATCCGTGTGTACAAGGATCGGCGTATCCTTCCCATACCGTTCCTCCATGGCTTCCATCTTCTTCATCGTCTCATAAATCTTATCCCGTTTCCACACATCATCCTGGTCACAGAACATAAAATACGGTCCGTGCGAATTTCTCAGAAGATTGATAAAATTATTCTTGGCACTTCCGGTGGCAGGCTCATTTTTTATGATCTTCACCTGGTCCGGATAGCGCTTTTTAAACTCTCTCAAGATGTTCAGAGTCCCGTCACAGGATCCGTCGTCTCCTGTGATAAGCCTCCAATTACCATATGTCTGGGAAGCAATGGATTCTAATTGAGCCTTCAAATAATCCTCTCCATTATATGTTGCTAATAGAATTGTAACCATAGCCCTACCCTCCTACTCCTTCAGGAAAAATAAAGAATCGTCTCTCTTATCCTTTGCAAACAGATGATAGTACTGGACCATCCAGTACTCTTTTAAATCCTCCGGCAGGTCATCCAGCGTGTCAATTGTGTGCAGCTGCCTGTTGGCATCCATATACACATGGGATGTGACGACCGGATACTTTTTGTGCAGTTTTAGCAAGTACTTTTCATATGGTGTCTCATCCAGGTTCAAAGTATTCACAAGGAAGGCTCCCAGATAATTAGGGCTGATATCATTGACTGTCTGTTCTTTAATGTCGTAGTTAGCCCAAATGACAAACGGTACCTTTTGTTTTCTCTGTGCACTGCCATTGTTTACTTTATTATAGAATTCAACATCCAGGCTTGGCTGGTGGTCTCCGAACATGACGATCACTGTGGGTTCTTTTACCTTTTCAAAATAACGGACCAAGTATTCAAAGGCAGAGTCTGATTCTTTCACAAGACTGAGATAACGGTCTGCAATCTCATCGCCTTTTCCGTCGGTGATATGAATCTTTTGGTTAAAATTCGTATATCCTTTGTCATATCCCCCGTGATTCTGCACAGTCACATTAAACATATAATAAGGAGTACTGTCCTTTTCTTTTGCCTTCTCATACTCTTCAATCACTTTTTTGTAGTTTTCTTTATCGGAGATAAATCTTCTCAGCATCTCCGGTTCCTTAAAGTCCACATCGGAAAGGAAATCGCTGAATCCTAGCAGCGGATACACAACCTCCCGGTTATAGCCGCTGGCCAGATATGGATGAAGAGCTTTCATTCCCTGGTATCCCTGTTCCTTCAAAGTGGTGGTAAGGCTTCCCAGCTCATCCTTTACCTGATACTGGTATGCTACAGATCCCCCCGGAAGAAACGCCATGGAACTGCCCGTCAGAAATTCAAACTCAGAATTGGCCGTCTGACCTCCAAAGCTTGACATGTACATGTTTCCTTTGATTGTATTTTTCTTCAGGCTGTGATAGAACGGCATATAATCCTGATTGGTCTTAAAATCTCCGAGAACCGACAGATCAGAGAAGGACTCATTCATGACTGCAATGACATTCGGAGTCTGTTTTGTCGTCTTTTTCCCGGATACATTGATATTCCGGTTCTCCTCCTCAGCCTTTTTCACATAAGGCTTCATGATCTGCTCCACTTTTTCCTCCGAGTAGCCTTCCGGCTTTTCTGCCACTAAGAACTTAAGGCTGGCTGTAAAAATCGCCGCATAGCCGTTTCTCTTACAGCTGACAGATGGGTTAAACAGCTTGATCTTGATCCCCCATTCCCTCAGACGCTGGGTATTGCTGAACACACTGATATTCACCAGCAGCATTCCCGCAAATACCGCTGCCGGTATCAATCTCTGTTTCTTTTTCAGCCCTTTTCCTGCATTCAGCCGGAATAAAACGATCAGAAATCCAAGGATCAGGACTCCATTCCACAGAATCGCCGTGTTGATGCTGTACTCATAACCTGCTGCCACATTGGCAGCTGTCCGGATCGAAGTAAAATCAATTGGCATGAGATCAATTCCCCGGAAAGAAACTACAAAGTAATTAGCCAGCCCCAGCAAAGACACTGTAATGATCGTCAGAAAAGAAGCAATCTTTGTCCGGTTCGTGATCAAAAAGAAAAATGCCAGCAAAAGAATATAGACCAGCAGATTGACGCTGCTCTTAAAAACACCAAGATTCCGTATACTGGTCTGATTAAACCGTTCCAGCAGAACAAACGCCAGCACCGGCGTAACAGCAAACATAGCCCTGCTCAGGTAAAGATTCCATTTTTCATTGAGCTTATTTGGGATCCACAGAAGAACCTCCAACATCAAGATTGCTCCCAGGAGCATACAAAACTTGATGGTATTAAACCCATAATAATGCATAGTGAGATCCGGTCTCCTGGCTGTGATGTTCTGTTCTTTTGGCATATCAACGGCTTTTAAGCTGAGATTATAGCTCTCACCCTTTTTAAGCTTTTTATTCACATCGTAGACCGTTCCCTGAATCCCTCTGGCATAGATCCCTTTTCTCATCTCAGAGGCTGGAAAATCTTTCTTCCACACACTTTTCCCGGATGAATCTTTGATCTCAGCCTGGACATGTCCCTGAGCCGTGTCCCCTTTCGGGTTCAGATAGGTCATCTCAAAATACTTCAGTTCTCTCTGTGCTGCCGTAAACTCTAGCTTCTTCTCCCAGCCGTCACAAACTACTTCCGTCTCCGGCGAGTCAATCTTGTACGCCTTAAATATATCTCCCTGAAAAATCTTGTACTGGAATGCCGCAAAAATAAAGTATAGTATAATGACAGCCAATCCGATCCATTGGAAGATATGCTTCTTCTTCTCGTTTTTTCTCGTTAACATGCTGTTAAACCTTTCATATAGATAAAAAAGAAGAGTTTCCTCTTCTTTTTTATTGTCCTGTAATCTTTTTCACGATCTTATCTGCCGCTTTTCCATCATCCCTGCAGTTAAATTTCTCGTGATAAGCATCGTATTTGTCTTTCCACTGTACTGGATCATAAGTGAGGATGTCTTCGATCAGCTGGTCCGTATCCCTTGAAATAGGCCCCGGTACTTCATTGACAAAATCAAAATAGAATCCTCTTAAATTATCTTTATAATCCTCCAGATCATAGGCAAAGAAAAACATCGGACGTCTTAAAATACTGTAATCAAACATTACAGAAGAATAGTCCGTGATAAGAAGGTCAGACACCAGATAAAGCCATGCAATATCCTTTGTCTCATCAAACGTGTAGACAAATCCCTTGTATGGGCTCCAGTCAATGGACTCTGAGACGAGATAATGGTATTTTACGATAAATACATACTCATCTCCCAGTGCTTCTCTGGCCTTATCAAAATCCAGCTTTGATGCAAACTTATATTTTCCTTTAGAGTGGAACTCATTGTCTCTCCATGTAGGAGCATATAAGATAATCTTCTTATCCAGAGGAAGACCCAGCTTCTGCCTCATTTTCTGAATGGCTTCCGGATTGTCATCGTTGATCAAAATATCATTTCTTGGATATCCGATTTCCAGGATAGGTTTATCTTCAAAAGCAAAACAACTTTTAAATATCTCCGTGGAAAACGGATTCTGTGAGATGAGATAATCCCATAGAGACGTGGCCCTGCGGAACTTATTATGGTAGCCTTCGATATTCTGGCTTCCGCCCATATCCATCTTATCCATGTCCAGAGCAAGTTTTTTAAGAGGTGTTCCATGCCATGTCTGAATATACATACAGGAATCTTTTTTCCTCATGTACATAGGCTGCCTGCTGTCAAATACCCAGACTCCGGCCCTCATCAGATACCAGAAATATGGAATATAATTATTTCTTATTTTTTTGCAGCGGCCCGGGATCTCGATTGTGGTATCAAACAATAACCAGACCAGAGTATACTCTTTATCCAGCCCCTGACGCACCATCTCTTCATATATATATCTTGGATTTCCAGAATAATTTCTTCCGTTGCTGCTTTGGAATAGAATGATTTTTTTGCTTGTTGGTATAATATATGTTAATCTTTTGTATATCTCAATTATTAATTGTTTGATTTTTTGTTTCATAGTTGTCCACTCTCTTATAATTTCTGACTAATTTCTTTTAAATAAGCAGCAACTTGATCATACAGTTCTGGTCTTTCCAAGGCAAGATCAATAGTCGCTTTTATAAAACCAAACTTGTCACCCACATCATAACGGATACCCTCAAAGTCATATGCATAAACTGCCTGTGTATCTATCAGCCGGCAGATAGCATCTGTCAGCTGAATCTCCCCGCCTGCACCGGCTCCCTGGCTTTCCAGCAGTTCAAAGATCTCCGGAGTCAAAACATACCGTCCAAGCACAGCCATACGGCTCGGAGCATCTTTCTGCTTTGGTTTCTCCACCATGTTATCAAGCTTTACAGCTCGTCCGTCTGCAGGTAGATTTTTATTTGGGGCCACGATCCCGTATTTGCTTACTTGGTCCTCTGCTACTGTCTGGACACCTACAACAGATGCATGGTGTTTGTTATAAGCCTCTATCAACTGTCCAAGGGCCGGTTTGCCCCCTTTATTGATTACAACATCATCCCCAAGCAGAACAGCAAAAGGATCATTTCCAATAAATGATTTAGCACATAATACTGCATGCCCGAGCCCCTTAGGCTCTTTTTGCCTTACATAATAAATATTTGCGAGATTGGATATATCATTAATCATCTTGACTTGGTCCATTTTCCCTGATTCAGCCAAACGTTCTTCTAATTCGTATGCTTTGTCGAAGTGATTTTCCATACAGTGTTTATTAGAATTTGTAATAATCAAAATCTCCTCAATTCCACTGGATACCGCTTCTTCGACAATATACTGTACAGTAGGAACATCTACTATCGGAAGCATTTCCTTAGGAATCGCCTTTGTTGCCGGCAAAAACCTAGTACCTAATCCCGCTGCTGGAATGACAGCCTTTCTCACTTTCTGTGTATTCATAGAGCCCTCCTGTTTATTACAATTCACTTGATTCTTGTTTCTGCTCTCCCATTAATCCCAGATCTTGCTTTATTTTTGTGGTAGAAATACCTTCTGTTCTTGGAAGATATACCACATCACAATACTCTTTTAAAAAGTCAAATTTGCCTTCCCAATCATTTCCCATAACAAAAGTATCGACATGATATTCCTGAACATCGGAGACTTTTTGTTCCCAATTATTTTCCGGGATTACTAAATCTACATACCTGATAGCTTCCAGAAGCTTTTTTCTCTCTTCATAACTGAAATAACATTTCTTCTGCTTTTCGTTCCAGTTAAATTCATCCGTAGAAAGAACAACAATCAAATAATCTCCTAATTCTTTTGCTCTTCTTAATAAATTAATATGTCCTGCATGAAGCAAGTCATAAGTACCATAGGTAATTACCTTTTTCATTAAGTAAAACCTCCTCTATTTTGGCTCTAATTCGTTTTCTCTTCGTAAATCTTGCTGACTTCCTCTACTGTGCCACTCGCAATAATCTGTCCAGCTTCCAACAGTATGGCCTTATTGCACAATCTCTTTACCTGTTCTAACGAATGTGATACAAACAATACAGTAACTCCTTTGTCAAACATGTTCATGATCTTCTTTTCGCTCTTTTTTCTAAACTTGGCATCTCCTACAGACAATACTTCATCTAAAATCAAGATATCCGGCTCCACCAGTGTTGCTACAGAAAAACCAAGTCTGGTTTTCATTCCTGATGAATAATTTTTTACTGGGACATCAATAAACTTTTCCAGCTCTGAAAACTGTACAATTTCTTCATATTTTTCATCTAAAAATTTTTTAGAGAAACCTAGTACCGCACCATACAAATAGATATTTTCTCTTCCTGTATACTGTTGATCAAATCCTGCACCAAGTTCTAATAGGGGTGCAATTTTTCCTTTTGTGGTCACTGTACCTTCCGTCGCTTTCAGTACTCCGGCGATAACTTTCAGTAAAGTACTTTTACCTGCTCCATTGAGCCCCAAAATGCCCAGGCGATCCCCCTTGTTTAATGTAAAGTTTATATTTTTCAAGGCCCAAAATTCATTATATTGAAGTTCTCTTTTTAACAATTTAATTACATAATCTTTTAAATCATCAACTTTTTCCTGACTTAAATTAAATTTCATTCCGACATTTTCAACTTTAAGGACCTCTTTTTTTTGCTTAGCCATAGTATCCTCCTAAATGTGTAAAATAAATTCATCCTGCTTCTTGTAGAAGAAATAAAGACCTATGATTACAGAAAAAACAGCAAACACAGTCGATGCAAGGAGGAAGTGCGTATTCATTGGGCGACCATAGACAGCTTGACGGAAATTATGAATTAATAAGTATAGAGGATTACATTTCAGTACAAATTGATATATTCCTGGTTTATTTAATAATTTCTCTGCAGGATAAAAAATTGCTGACGCATACATAATTAACATTAATGCAACAGACCATAAGTATTCTAAATCCCTAAAAAACACTGCCATAGTAGATAAAATCATACCCACCCCGAATGCAGTTACCAAAATCAAAACCAGAGGTACAACAGCCTGCACAAGATATATTGTTGGATATACCTTAAGAACAACAGCAACTGCCACAAGAACAATCAAAGACAGCAGAAAAATAATATAATTAAAAAGTACACTGGACAAAGGGTATATATATTTTGGTACATAAACCTTTTTAATCATTCCTGCATTGTTACGTATCGACTTCATTGCCCCGCTCGTCGCAGAAGAAAAGAAAGTGTACAACAGTCGTCCCGTCAGGATATATACAGGGAAGGTTGGATCTGGATTTCCAAACATTGAACCGAAAACGATTGTCAGCACAATCATTGTAAGAAGCGGCTCAAGAAGTGTCCAAAGAATCCCTAAATACGAACGCCTATATTTTAATTTTATACCTTTTTTTACAAGCTCCACTAAAAGAAATCTATATTTCTTAAAATTCTCAATATATGTCTTCACTTTCTTTTCTCCCTGACCCAAATCATTTTTTCCATACCATAATAGTCTTTCCAAAAGCTTTCTGGATATCTAATTCAAATGCCTTTGTCATATCTTTGATCGTATTTACTTCAACGACAGCTCCGACAATATTGCTGAGATAATCCACAATTTCAGGATTCTTTTCGAAAAGTTCAACTGTCTTAACAAAATCTTTTCTGCCACTTCGGCTGCTGCCAAACATACGCAGACCTTTTTCCAGTATCATTCGAGTCTCCACCGGTATCGGATACTCTGATACCCCTAAAATAGAAATAGTGCCTTCTGGATTTATAAAATCTATAATCTGTTGAATCGCCTTCTGAGAGCCGTCCCCTCCTACACATTCAATAGCATGATCAATGGACAGATCATCTGGGATTTCCCGAACAAGATAGGTCTCGTCAACGAATGAAAAGTCATCTAATTTGTCCTGATTTACACCAAAAACATATAGTTTTGTATCAGGGAACATCGCCTTAAATAATAATGCTGTAATGAATCCTAGATTTCCATCTCCCCAAATACCAACACTTTCACGCCTTTGATGAGCAATAGAATCAAATCTGCTCAATGCATGTACACTAACAGAAATAATCTCAGTAAACGCTGCAACTGTTTTATCTATATTTTCTGGCAGCCGTACAATGCGGTCTCTATCAAGAGCGACATTATCCTGCATGAATCCATCAAAGCCGCTGCCTCTGAATTTGCTGCTGCGTAAATAATTTTCAGATACAATATCATCACTTTCCGTTGGGGTATTCGGTACCATAACCACTGCATCTCCAGGCTGAAACTCGCCTTTCGGGTCATAGACCACCTCTCCGATCCCCTCATGAATTAATGCCATCGGTAATTTTTTAGCTAAAACTTCGGGTGCTCTTTTCCCTTGATAATATCTTTGGTCCGCATTACATATAGATAAATGGGTAGGTCTCACAACTACCTGTTCCCCAAATAAATCGATTTCATTAAACTCTACTTCAAAATGACGGGGTGCCGTCAAACGATAAACCGTATTTAGCATATTAGAGATCTCCTTTAATCATTGTCTCCATCACCTGTAAATCAAAAGGATAAGTTATTTTTGTATTAAATACCTCACCTTCCACAAGATATACTGGTTCTCCCTTTAATACACATATCCTACATGCATCAGGAAGAGTTTGTCTCTCTTCTTCCGATAAGGAATTATATAATTTTCTGATCTTTGCTGCCTGAAATGACTGAGGTGTCTGTCCCTGGCACATTCTTCTTCTATCCGGAATATCAGCAATCATATGGCCTTCTTCAGTTCTTTGTACAATTGTATCCGCTGCTGAAACAACTGTATCACATGCTCCATATTCCCGTGCTGCCTGTATATTTTCTTCCAGTATTCTATGTGTAACAAAAGGTCTCACTGCGTCATGCGTCACTATGATCGTGTCATCAGTGACACCATATTTTTTTTCAATATAGGTTACTGAAGCCATGATTGTTTCATTTCTTGTCTCTCCACCCTCAATAACTATAATTTTCTTATCATTATTCAAATATTTTTTTACTAAATTCTTTGTATGCCCTATCCATGATGGAGGACATAAAATGATCACTTCATCAAAATTCTTATTTACAAAAAACTTTTCCACCGTATGAATAATAACCGGTTTTCCTCCAAGATTTAAATATTGTTTGGGCTTTTCAACATTTCCCATCCTGCTGCCGATTCCACCTGCTAATATGACTCCGAATACCATAATACACCTCACATTTTATAATTGAAATTCTATCTAATCTATTCTACCGTAAATCTGCATTTAATTCAACTACTCTTGATGATTCCTACCTTTTCAACAATTTTCTCAAACTGACCGCATATTTTACGGGTTTACTTTCCAGAAGTTCTTTTCTGTACTGAGATTCCTTTTTTTCTCGATTACATTCCCTTTTTAAATCCCGAAAATCCACTCTTAATTGCTTTTCTCTTATTTCTCTTTCTCGATAATACTTGTCTACCCTGTGAATATTGTCTTCATAGCTGTGCCCATTTAATGTGTCAACTGGTGGGGGTAGTTTTACATTGTTTATCCTTTTATCCAAAGGTGCTTCTTTTGGATTCTGCCCATTTTTAAAAATATGTTCAATACCATTTTCCTCGAGAAACTTTAAATATGCGTGAAAGTTCTTGTCATGATCTTTTAATACGGACTTAAAATCAATCTTCTCTATTAATTCAAAAACATCCTGCCCTGGTCTTAGATCTTTTGCGTGGATATGAGGCAGGTGATGAAACTCAGTTAATTCTTTCATTCTGGAGTCATGAGGAATCAGCAAAGCCGGGGTCCCTGCAACAATTGACGCAATATTACCATGGAGCCTGCCGCCAATACTTAAGTCTACTTTTTCAAGAAAATCAAACCAAGTTTTCGCATTTAAAAAACACCTCACTCTGTTTTCCCTATAGACTTCATCCAACATACTATCTGGATAATCCTTTGCATGTTTCTGCTTATGGATGTAAGGCTCTCCTGCAAAAGTCATTTTCAATTCTTGAAGCCTTTGAGGCAAAAAATAATAGTCCGGTATTTGCCTCATCACATTACGCAAAAACTGATTGACATTGTTTGGTGCTACAACAGAAGCGTTGATCGAAATCCTTGAATCTGTTGACAATCTCGGCTGTCTGACTGTCAGATCCGCCCCATTGGTATACATGGAAGGGCACCCTATAACTGTAAAGTCTATTTCTTCTCTAAACCCAAGCTTTTTTAGATATGCTGCGGTAACTTCTCCCCGTATACCAATCTTGGCAGAATGGTCAAGAACTGCTTTAACAAATTCCTTTACCTCTTCATCAAACGGAAATTCTCTTGTTATATCAGCATCCATAGGTGCCCTCAATCCGACTCCAACAATGACTACAGGTATTCTAAGCTTACGGATAAGATGTGTTAAATCTTTAAGAGTATCGACCATATCTAATCGAAAAGCATCTGCAAACGGCATAACATAAGCATCATAGGTTTCGTTGATAAAATCAGCATGAACACTTTTTCTAAGTCTGTAGCGATTTGGAATTAATTCCTGATGATCTGTGGTCAATGCCCGATAAAAACCATTTAGATAGATTAGATTTCCTGTATTATCTCCTATTGCATTGTCTAAAATCACTTGTGCTGCATCAAAGTTTTCATATGGAGCCATTCCTGCTCTTGTTAAATCTGTTTCATTTTCTCCCTCTATTGTTGTCATTTTTCTATTGCAAAATAGAGCCATACTCCATACATAAAGTATTGGCCCTAAATCGTTATCCATTCATAGTATCTAAGATCAACTCAGCTACTCTCTCAGATGATTTTCCATCCAGATCGTCAAAGAATCTAGTCTTAAAATTTTGAATCTTCTCTTCCTCAAAGTCCTTTTCTTCCATTGCAGTGAGCATCGCTTTCTCACTGTCTACAATTTTTCCTGGAACAAACAATTCATACTCATAGTAAAAACCTCTGGTAGAAATATATTGATGCAGATCAAAAGCATAAAAAAGCATCGGTATATCTAATAATGCCGCCTCAAATATAACAGAGGAGTAATCTGTTACCAATAAATCAGTAACAAACAGCAGGTCATTAATTTCTGCCTCCTCAGACAGATCGATAATATACTCTTTATACTCCTCTGGAATTTCATTCCGGTCTTGAACAAATGGATGATGTTTGATGATGATTGCATATTCTCCATTTAACGCTTCATACACCTTTTTCAAATCAAAACGGAAGACCGGATAATATCCGCTGACTTTTCCCTGTCCTCTGAAAGTAGGTGCAAACATAAGAATTTTCTTTTCTTTCAGCTTAGGATAGTGTTTATAAAATTCTTCCTGCATTCTCTTCTTATATTCTACGTCAAAGAATATATCCGTTCGTGGAATTCCAGTAGCCTTTGCCTTTTCAATAGATAGTCCAAATCCTTCTGCATAGAAATCAGCAATCTCCTGAGAGCTGACAATAGTATAATCATAGTTTCTATGACTTTTTTCCCTCTGCTTTTTCTTGCTTTTTATAAAATTGGCTCTGCTAAACCCAAATGTCTTAAATGCACCGCAAGCGTGCCACAATTGAAAAATTGAGGTCCCTTTTCTCTTAGGTATTTTGTAAAGCATAAAATAGAAATCATCGACTAAAATAATCCTAGATGTTGCCAAATATTCAGCCAGCTTAAATGATGTGGAAAGTTTCATTTCTTTTCCTTCAACAGAAGAATCTAATAGATATACAAAATCTAAACCTTGTCTTTGTCTTAGAACCTCATATACATATCCCAAATTTCCTGACAATTCATCCCTTCGGTTTGACAGAAACAAAATACGGTTTTTCTTTATTCTTCTTAGACACATAGCTTTATAATAGAATTTAAATAGATTCAGCTTAGCTCTTTTGACACCAAACTCCATACGAGAAAAATTACCATATCTCCATCGAACGTGATTCAAAAAACGCTTTCCTCTCTGAACATTATTCTTAGGAGCCGATGCCGCACATCTAAATTGTTCTAGGACTGCTTCCACGAGAAAAATCGGAGACAAAAAAATGGTTATAATTATCAAAACCAAGTCCCATAATCCACGAATACAACTCGTACCAAGATCGACAATTTCATTTACCACTCTTACTGGTCGATATTGACTGTTTACAACAGACAATCTAGTATTTTCACTTGATGGTTTCACCTTATATTTTTTATCCCCAGATATCTTCATACCTTTCTCTAACTGAAATGGCATATGATGAATCCTGTCGTCCCCATATATAAATTCAAAATATATGGAAAACTTCTCTATTTCCTCCTCTGCATAATAAATATAGTTTAAATCATACGTATGCTCTGCAAATAATACAAATGTCTTTAAATCTTTTTTAGGATAATATGATAAGACCATTATAGGAATTCTGCGTATCTCTTTTCCATTATCAAAAAAAATTGCTAATTTAGGAGCCCTTATGACGGGAGTATAAATACCTTCCACTTCAAGTTGAATTTTCAAATTATCTTTTTCAATGTTCAATTCAAGTACTGTTAATTTATAATTATCCAATTTATTCCTCATTTCCTGTTGTTACTTTAAATACGACTTAATTAATCCGGCCACTCTTTCCGCAGAATGTCCATCGCAGCTTCCCATCATCTTTTCCTTAAATTCTTCAATGCCCGGAATCTGATTTCCTTTTAACGCCTGATGAATTGTCTCTGTTAACAGAGAAGGATCTGTAACAAAGTCACCAAATAATTCTTGAGGGAACTTCAAATAGAAATCTCTCTCGTAATCATAAAAATCGGGGCAGTAAAAAATGACCGGTTTATTATAAAGAGCATATTCAAAAATAACTGAAGAGTAATCTGTGATCATTAACTTAGAAACATTCATTAAAGTATAAGTTGATACCTCGTTCATATTTTTAATTTTAGAATATTTTTTTCCCTCAAGCAAATCATATTTCATAATAGGATGCTTTTTAATCAGTAACACCTCATCATCCTGTAAAGAGTTATTTAATTCTCGCCAGTTTATTCCTGTTTTATATTTTACCTGTTTATTATTAACTTCACGAAAGGTTGGACAGAATATAATTATTTTTTTTCCTTTTAATTCAGAGAATTTCCGGAAAAACTGTTCCTTATCATTTTTATTATTTATCTGATCCAAAAGATTATCTGTCCTTGGAACCCCCAAAGCCTTTATTCTGTCAATAGGAATACCAAATGCCCCAGCATAATATTTTTTTACATTTTCTGAACTCACAATAACCGTATCATACTGATAGTGAGTAAGTTTTTCTGTAAATCGATCGCTAGAAGGATAATCCAGGCTGAATTTTTTAAAAGCGCCACATGCATGCCATATTTGTACTACTTTTTGCTTTGGTCGGAGTTCAACTTCTCTCAAATATTTACAGTAATCATCTGTGACGATCACTCTACTAGTAAGAAGTTTAAAATACATCCCTATTTTTTCTTTTTTTGTATGTGGCAATCGGCTTGCAAAAATAACCTTTTTTACATCAGGCAACGCATGATATACTGCCGCACTATTTTCTAATAAAGCTCCATCGTTTCGTATACTGTAAAAAAAGACTCTGTTAAATACAGGTAAAACCGCTTTTAGAAATGCAAAAAATTGTTTCTTACGTTTTTGCTTCATCTTTATTCTATTCTCTAAACATTGTTTCTGATATAATTTTGTCCTTTTAAATTCAGAGCTATATTTGAACTTATAAGAAAATCTAACGGGAGAAAAAATAAAAATATGCTTTAAAAAATCTCTATCCGTAAGATTTGTAATAATTGGATTATCTATTATTTTTTTAAACTGGAACTCCCTGTATAGTTTCTTACTATCCTTCCAAGGTTTATCTGTAAATAAAAAATTGTGACTCTTTAAAACATTCTTTTTTATTAATTTATTAGAAATTGTATTATCAAGCTTATTATATGTTGTTTTCTTCTTCAGCGGCTGTCGATACCGCAAAACATTCACAACTTCCTGTGTATCGATATTTATAACTTCATTTTCACCCAGATGCTTCATTTTCATGACCACCATATCAATATCGGATGACATGATAGCTTTATACATTTTATTTAATGTATTTTTTTCAAATAAAGCCAGATGGTCTATAAATATTATGGCTGTCCCACGAGCTTTTTTCACAGCTTCATTTTTTGCTTCTGTAGCTGTTTTAGCTTCTAATAATCTTAAATTACACTTCTCCTTATAAAAAATATTTAAATTCTTAGTGCGAGATTTCTGAATCAATACTTCAAATGCTGGGAATAATTGATTATAAATGGAATCCATCATGATATCTAGCTCTCTAAATTTCAGGTTTTCTGTAATTACTATTGAAATAAGAGGTTGCTTTGCCAATTGCTCTGCTTTGAGCAAAGGACGATTTAATCTTAATTCTGGAAGTCCACTGACAAGGTTATCCCATTTTTCCGGAATAATATATTGTTTATATTCCTGTATCTTTTCTGCAATTAATTTAAAGACATTTTCATTTTCTTTCCAAATCTGACGATAAAACTGATCTAAAATACTCTTTACTAACTTCTCATAAATTGCAGATACATAACTGATTTTTTTATATTGAAGCTGCAGCCCCAACCCCGAATTAAAATCAGCTATTTCTTCCATGTCTCTGCTCAAAGAGTCCTTCGCCAGTGTTATAACTTTTTCATATGAATAGAGAAAGTCCTCAAACAGTTCTCTGCTGATCATCTGTGTAACAGAACGCCCCTCCCAACAAAAACGTTTTCTATATTGATTTGTTATTTTGGAACATCCACAGATCATTTTACTCTTAAAGATACAGCTCATTGTAAATATAGCGTCTTCAGAAAATTTAACAGATTCAAACCTTATCTTGTTCTCCTCAATTAAATTTCTGGAATATAATTTATTTCCAAGCATCATAGTCCAGAGAATATCCTCATCATATTTATCAATTTGCTTTTTTACTGATAAATTCTTTGTATGTTGATAAATACTTTTTTTTGCAAGACTAAACTCCTGCATCTTCCCAATGATAATCTCTGCTTTGTGCTCTTTTGCAGTGCGGTACATTGCTTCAAGTGCTCTTTTAGGCATTAAATCATCTCCATCTAAAAATGCAACATACTCACCATGGGCACGATCCAAAGCATAATTCCTCGCTTGTGATACACCTTTATTTTCTTTTGAATATGAAATAAATCTTGTATCTAACTGAGAATATTTTTTCATAATTTCTAACGAAGCATCTGTAGATCCATCATCTACCATCAGTACTTCATAATCATCAAATGTCTGATTTTGTATAGACTGCAATGCCTCTTCTAAATAATCTTGCACATTATACACTGGCATTATAATTGATATTTTTATATTGTTAATCATACTTGTCCTCCATTATTACATAATTCAGTAAGAATTCTCCTGTCTTAGTAAAAGCAGATGATATCTTTTTAAACCACCAGCTAATCCATTTTCCTGACAATAAAATTGTAATTAATACTGAAGTTATAAGCAAAAATATTTTTCCTTGCTGTGTACTTCCTATTACATTTATCACTTGTCTATGATTTAAAAAATATACATATATGAATGTATGTAATATATAAACTTGTAACGTATTTTTTCCCCATGTTGTGTATAAGTGCTCATTAGGAGATATTATACACATAAATAGAAACCCAAACCACACTGCTAGGAGCAAAAAAATCCCTCTGAGGACAATTCCTTGCAGATTGTTGACATGACACACATGATAAGAATATCTTCCTGTTGAAAATATTGTTAATTTTACAATATAATTATGAAAATTATATGTAAGAACGGAAGATATCGACAATAGGATTCCCGTAAGTACCCTATACTTTTTACTTATTATTATTAAAAAATGGGGTCTTCGCTCGCTTAAAGTACATACCCCCATAAAAAAAGATACCAAAAACAAAGATTCTTGACAAGGCCATATAATCTCCGATACTCTGTACACACCCTGCTGCCAATCCGGTAAGAATCAACACTATCTGTACCTTTTTTCTTTCCAAAAGTAGAATATACGGTATCAATAATTGCCAAATAACAAGTGCTAACAAATACCATGGTACACCTCCATCTAAAAATAAGGAGAGTTTTGTATTACCTTCACCAAGTAAAAAATAATCCAAATTTGAAAAGGATATACCAGCAAAACAAATTAAATACTTTAAGAAAATTCTTTTTTATGCCAAATTCTCCATAATTAGAAAAATACCCAGACACGAATATAAAAAGAGGCATATGAAAAAAATAAATTACAGAACGGATAACGCTCATTATACAGGAAGAGTCCTTTAATAGATCCGACAAATGTCCAATTACGACAAGTAATATTAAACCAAATTTCAAATTGTCGAAATAGGGATTTCTCGTATTTAAAGCTGTTTGAGAATTGCTTTTTATCATGATGAACCCTCTCTCATGTTGTTCTTTAGCTTTATTATATATCATATCTAAATATTTTCCAAGATAGCCAGCAGCATTGTTAATGTGTATATTGATACATTATACACATTCTCTATCTTAACTTTTTGGACAGTGTTTGTCTACCATATATGTTAATATTATATTACAAATTTTAATTTTCTCTGGTTGTCAAGTAAGATCTTATTATTTATAATGATATAAAAATATAATCTAGAGGAGTTCACTTATATGAAACACTACATTAAAAGTAATAAAAGTTATTCTAATTTTGCTATATATACGATTATTTTTTGTCTTGTAATAATTTTTATCTATTTCCCTTTTATACATCAACAACATTCTTTTGTCTGGGAAATTGATGGATCTAAACAACACTATCCAGCCCTTGCATATTTAGGAATTTACATACGAGAAACAATATCTAACTTTCTGCACACTGGTCATTTATCATTAAAAATGTGGGATATGACACTCGGGTATGGAGGAGATATTCTTACGACTCTTAATTACTATTCTTTTGGGGATCCACTTGATTTATTAAGCATTTTAGTCCCCTATCGCTATACGGAATATCTGTATAGTTTTTTAGTGATATTCAGAATTTATTTATCCGGGCTTAATTTTTCTTATTATTGCAAAACACATGGTCATGAAGGAATGCATGTTCTCATCGGCAGTATAATGTATAGTTTTTGCGGCTACACTATTATTTTTGCTACCAGACATCCATTTTTTATTAATCCTATGATCTACCTTCCTTTACTTTTGGTAGGTATAGATCAAATGTTGGAAAATAAAAAATCTGTACTGTTTCATATCATGGTCATAATATCTCTTATAAGTAACTTTTACTTTTTCTACATGTTAACTCTTTTTATGTTTTTATATGCATTACTGCGCTTTTTTGAACTTCACCCAAAAGATCAAAGGGATTTCCGTTTGTTTTTTAAATCCTTTTTCCATTGTACAATACAGTTTATACTTGGTATTTTAAATTCAGCAGTGATTTTCCTTCCTGTGTTAATTTCTTTTTTTAATACGGAACGGCTGGATCAACCGCTGCCAGACAACCTATTTTTATACCATCCAGACTATTATAAGTCTTTAATCCCATCCCTGTTTTTCAGCACTTTGAGGAATACTTCCCAATATATTAACACCTCTTACCTTGGTTATTCTGCCTTAGCAATTATATCTTTTGTTTTATTATTTAAAATAAGAAAGAAATTTCTCACTTTCAAAGTTGTGGGACTAACATTATTTATATTTCTACTGTTCCCATTTGCAGGATTTGCTTTGAATGGTTTTTCCTATATTTCTAATCGGTGGACTTTCCTGCTCTCATTTGTCCTATCATATTGTTTTGTGCTGGTTTTTGAATCTTTTATCGCCCACACTAATTTCAGTGTATACGCAAAACTGGCGATTCTAGTATTTGTTATAGTAGAAGTCTCAATCAAAGGATTTTATAACAACTCTCCACTTGGAGACAATCAAGTTTCCGTATATTATGATCTTGGTACCGCAAACAACCGTTTAACTGATAATAGTATAAATTCTTTACATAAAAGAGAACTCACATCTGGATTTCGAGTAGATGTCTTAGATCGCGAAAGCCGGAATTATGGTATTTTGAACCGATTACCTACTGTCTCATCTTATTTCAGTATTACATCTAAATATTCTTCTTTATTTTCAAGATATTTAGGGAATGCCGGAGAAACGGTAACCGTTTCTATCGGAAACTTTGACTCAAGATCAGGACTAAATCTTTTGACTGGAGTAAAGTATGTAACAGAAACTTCTACACATGGGAACCACTCCGTCCCTTTTGGGTATAAAAAGATAAAATCAAAGTCCCGTACACTTTATAATGGGGAAAAAACCATAGACACAATACATAAAAATACTAATTATATTGGATTATTTTCAGTCTATGATAACTCTATTTCCGAGAACAATTTCTTAGAATATAGCACATATCAGCGAGAACAAGTTATGTTGCAGTCCTGCATTTTAGAAAAACAAAACAAAAAAACAAACAAAGACGTTTCCATTGATACACAGGTGTCACAAAATAAAAATGACTTTTTTAAACAAATCAAAACTTATATTTCTAAAAACCCAAAATGCGGTATAAAAGTTGATAAAAACAATAAAATTTATGTCTCTAAAGAAAACTGCACTTTTACTTTTAGGACAAAAGGTGCAAAAAATTCAGAAATATATCTTTATTTTGAGGATTCAGATTTTATTCCAAAGAATTATTCTATATCTTCTACCAATATAATTGCTTTTTCTTCCAATGGTAAAAGTATATATGAATGTAAGGCTAAGAACAGTAGTACTTTAGGAATAGATACTGCTTTATTGAATACAGGCTATAGTAAATCAGACTCCGTAAAAATCTCAGTTATATTTACAAATCCCGGCGCATACTCTTTTAAAGACGTAAAAGTAATACATCAGCCAACCCATAAATATTCACACTATGTAAATAAATTAAAGGAACGTAAAATCAGCAACCTACAGATAGACAATAATAATATATCTGCTGAAATTTGTGTAGAAAAAAATAAGCTTCTTAATGTAGCGGTTCCCTATAGTCCTGGATGGTCATGCATGATAGATGGAAAAGAAACTAAAATAACTCGCAGCAATATCATGTTTATGTCTGTTCCTCTAACAAAAGGCTCACATACAGTTATTTTTACCTACCGAACACCTGGCCTAAAAACAGGTCTTTGTATATCATTAGTAACATCATTATATTGCTTGTATTTCTTCAGGCGCAAACATTTATAAACCTTAAAAACAGAAAATAAAATTTTTTTAGAAAAACAAGGCTACCTTTATCATTGGCAGCCTTGTTTTCTTTTTACCATAATTTTGTATTAGTCGTTATATAATCTGCATCTCTTTGTATGTAATCCCAAGCGGTCTCTTTATCATCAATTACCCATGCACAAATTGTCAATCCCGCACTGTGAAAATCACTTAATGTACCAAGCGATACATTTTTATAATTACAATCCAGCTGGATCCCCCGTCTTTTATAATACGATAAATTATCCAAATCCGGAGAGTTAACAATATGACGAAGACTTACATTGGATGCATCACTATCCTTCATTTTTAGATACCGCATTCCAATTACTGTTTCTAAATTAAAAGAAGTAAACGTATAAGGACGGTCACCCATAATCGACTTTACTTCATCATAAACTCTTTTCATATCCTCATCTTTCATATTTATTTTTTCGCCATTCTTTTGTTCCACCTTCAGCTCTATTAATGGAACCTTTTCACTCTTCTTACATATCTTTAAATATTCCTCAAGACTAGCTATCTGAGTTGCATCCTTTATATTTTTATACTTAGAGATATTGTTACCTCCAGTTATCTTTAGAGTACGGATATCCTCATAATCCATATCCTCAGGTCTTTTATCCACTCCACACATTCTTTTTAATGTCGCATCATGAAGTAAAATAAATTTATTGTCTCTTGTCATTCTTACATCAGTCTCCATACCCCAATACCCTTCTTTTGCTGCCAACTCAAAAGCATAACGGGTGTTTTCCGGAGCCTGGGCACTTAATCCTCTATGAGCAATAAATCGAGTGCTGTCACTTTTTATTTTTCCAATTACTCTTACTTTGTAACTGCCCTTTTTCTTAGAACCGTCTTTGGCAGTTGCCGTAATTGTAGCGTATCCTATCCCTTTGGCAGTTATCTTTCCTGAACTTGATACAGTTGCAATTTTCGTATTAGATGATTTGTATGTAACACCTCTGTTATATGCATAAGACGGTGAAACACTCGGTTTCCTTGTATATGTCTGTCCTACCTCAAGACATTTTTGAGAAGAACTAAATTTTACACTAGATACTTTTTTAGTCTTAACCGTGATTTTACATCTTACTTTTTTTGACTTTTGTGTCTTAACTCTGGCCGTTACATAAGCAGTTCCATTTCCAACAGCCTTGACCAAACCTTTTGAGCTCACTCTTACAACTTTCTTATTACTGGAATACCATTGAAGTTTTTTCTTTTTTGCCTTTGATGGGGTAATTTTCACCTTAAAATATTTTGAGGTTCCCTTATACATAGTCCTCTTTGATTTTACATTTGACCATTTAATCTTCTTCACATAGTAGCTTTTTGCAGATACAAAGTTGCTATTCGACACAAGAAGAATTGTTGCTAACATAAATACTACACAGGTTTTACTAATTCTTTTCATTATCAATACCATTATATTTATCTCCTCTCTTGAAATGAGTGTTTAGATCATATGTTATTAGTCAATGAAGTTTCTGCTTTTCAGTATCCTTTTACTCCTTCCTGTAATGATATGTATCTACCAAATCATGAACCAGTTCTTTCATATTCTCAGTTTCGGCATATGCAGCTTCATACAATTTTTTTAATGAATTCGATAATTTTTTTTCATCTATAACGATTGGTTTCCCTATTTTTATGAGCTTGTTAGGAGTCGTCTTTAGTCCTTCTTCTTCCATTAATAGCTCTTCAAATAATTTCTCTCCTGGACGCAGACCTGTAAATTCTATTTTAATGTCCACATTAGGAGTGTATCCAGAAAACTTAATTAGATTTGTTGCCAAATCCAAAATTTTAACTGGTTCTCCCATATCTAACACAAAAATCTCTCCTCCCTTTGCATAAGCTCCGGCCTGCAACACAAGTGAAACTGCTTCAGGAATTGTCATAAAATATCTTATAATATCTGGATGAGTGACAGTAACAGGGCCTCCCTCTTCTATCTGTTTTTTAAACAATGGAATTACTGAACCATTTGATCCAAGTACATTTCCAAAACGTACTGCCACAAATTCTGTCTTTGATTTACATCCAAAAGCCTGTACAATCATTTCACAGATCCTTTTGGTTGCACCCATAATATTTGTAGGATTTACTGCCTTATCTGTAGAAATAAGAATAAATTTCTTTGCTTCATATTTATCTGCAGCCTTCGCAACATGAAAAGTTCCAAATACATTATTTTTTACAGCCTCATTGGGAGAGTCCTCCATTAAAGGAACGTGTTTATGTGCCGCTGCATGATATATGATATCAGGGTGATACTCTTTGAATATCTTGTCAATTTTCTTAGAATTTCTTACCGATGCAATCAGTACCTTTATATTTATTGTTGGATATTTACGAATTAATTCCTGTTGAATATCATATGCATTATTTTCATAAAAATCAATCAAAATTAGCTGTTTAGGGCCATGCTTTGCAATTTGACGGCATAATTCACTACCTATCGATCCTCCGCCTCCAGTCACCATAACAACTTTGTTATTTACATAGTCCATGATTTCTTCAGTGTTAATTTCAATTTGGTCTCTTCCCAAAAGATCCTCTATCTCAATATTCCTCAAGGCACTGACACTGACTTCATCATTCAATATTTTATACATACCAGGCAGTACTTTAATTTTACACTTAGTTTTACTGCAAATATCAATGATTTTTTTTCTCTCCAAACCAGTTGCACTCGGAATAGCAATATAAATTTCATCAATTTCATATTTTTCAGAAGCTTCTAATATCTTCTCACGTTTTCCTACAACTTTTTTGCCTTGAAGATATCTTCCCTGCTTTGTTTCCATATCGTCAATAAAACAAACTACCGTCTTATTAAGTTTGTCCGATCCTGTAATTTCTTTTGCAATCTGATTTCCGGCTTCTCCAGCTCCTATGATCATAATGCGACTTGCATCTTTACGAGATCTTCCAAATAGACCACGTTCCTGCAGATACAGGCGAATAAAACGGTAAAAAAAACGAATCCCCCCTGTTAAGGCAGTTAAAATTAAAGCAAAAATAAAATACCAGGACCTAAACATACGTTCCTCAAACAAAACAAACATAATCATATTGGAGGCAGACGAAATTATATTTGCCATAATAATGTTACGGAATTCATAAATACTAGCATAAAGCCAGAGACTTGTATAGAATTTCAGTAATATAAAAATAAACATTGTCAAAGACAAAATAATATAAAT
>OAWS01000154.1_pt1 | contig 67820 bp, 73 predicted proteins | sample 1517141 | NCBI WGS metagenome assembly OAWS01 (sample SAMEA2580173, study PRJEB22360) | human gut metagenome | biome: human gut; feature: human-associated habitat; material: faeces | place: Denmark | collected 2008/2010
GGTTTTATTATGAAATCCTTGAGAATAAACTGTCAACTTTTTTTATACCACACCACCCTAAATATCAGTTGCCAGAGCCACAAGGATTTATGACGGCAAAATCATATAAAACAAAGATGGTAGAGCCGCTTGTAAAGAGACTGAAATCGCTCTTGAAAACGGTGCTTGCCCGCTGCTTTGAGGGGTGGGATAACTACCATAGGCTGAATACCACTAACAGAAATTTGTATCAAAGCAATGAGCGATTAAAAAGTCACAATAAGCAGTTGAATGCTGACAATAATCGTTTGCGGGAGGAAATTAAAGACTACAAACTGCTGCGAAAAGTATTCGGTAGCAGACAAATTGACAGCCTGTTAGAGCAGGCGAGGCAGTCTAAACAGCGTGGCACACGCTTTAGAAATAAAGAAAACGAAAGGTAGGAACAAACAATGGTAAAGACAATTTTTGAAGAAATGGGTGGCACTTATGTACGGCAAGGGGATTATCTTATCCCCTGCCTCACCTTACCCGCCGAAAAAGAACAGTCGTTAGGCTTATTCGGACAGCGGCATTTGCGGTACTTAAAGGAATATCACAGGCTTACCTACACCAATCTGCTTACAAGCGGCAAACTGAACACTTACCTTGCCGACATTGACAGGCAGGCACAGGAACGCTTTGAAACGCTTACAGAGCTGATGAAACAGGCGCAGGGAGTCACAGAGCAGCTAAAAGCGGAAAACCAGATTGATTGGGTAGGGAGAATGAACAATATTCGGCATCGGGCGATGGAGATTGTTAATCATGAGGTTATTTACGCATAATGTAAAAACGGCGGAGGGGAGAAATCCTTGCCTCCGTTTTTTATTTACCAAATTGAAAAATCGCTAATCTCGTCCTCGGAAAAACCAATCCACTTCAAACTCATCTTCTTAATAAGTTTGTCGAGAAGAAGAATATAATACTTTGCCTTTGAATCAGACTTAAAATCATAATAATAAGCATATCCGTGCGCAACAGAACGCCGCAATTCTTTGATATTTTCACTTATCACATCCACAGACTCGTTAGTATTGGACAGCAATTCAGGAAAAAGATTAAATGAATACTTCAATTCTTCCTTTAGTGGACAATTCTTATCTTTCGCTTTTTTGTGTTCCAATTTATCAAACAGGTATTCAAACGCCATTGTTTGTTCAATATAACGCTGTGGGGAAAACATAGAGTCGAGTGTACCTAAATGACCTAACGGTACGCTCTTTGTTATCTTATTGCCGAAATCAAACGCTATGTTGTTTAGTATTTTAGGTATGTACTTCATAACGTCAAACTCATAAAAGAAACCGTCGTTCCCTGAAACTGCCTTCTCGGACACAAGCGGGCAGTAAAACCAGCCGGCCTTGAGTCCTTGGCTATATAAGGTAATACGTTTGAAAGGCACTTCTGAGTGGGATGTCATAAACATTGCAAGACGATTCAAAACCACGGAGATATCCGAGCACTCCTGAATGGTTTTGTTATGAAGCGGGATCTTTATTTCGCCTTTTTTATCGTAATCTTCTAGGATCCCTAATTTATTTTCATATCCAATAAGGAAAGATAACGCATACTGTCTATCTTGCATTGAAAAGGGAATCTTATATATTTCTTTAGGTTCCACAGAGAAATTGACGCCTTTCCTGACCATATCTATGAGATTGTACTGATACCTAAACACATCATCAAGGAACGGTGATTGCACACCGATGGTATCGTATTCATCATCCCTGTCAAACATATTGATGATATAGCACCGCAGATAACAAGTGCTACCCATGGAATTTTCAACTAAAAAAGTAGCAGTTCTTGCAATACTGCCGCTGTCAAAACATTGGCCACGAAGGATATAATTATCTTTAAAATTATATTCTTTGCAATAATCTGCAAGGATTGGCTCATCCGAAAATAATTCCATGCGGTAATTGTCAATTACAAACGGAATCTTACATTCATTGAAGAATACAAATCCTTTCACCATACTTTCACCTCATATTCTATCCCCATACGGCAAAGACCTTATATAATTTTCCATAAAATCATAGTCAGGTTTATCATCTTTTGCAGGCAACTTTATTATGGTTGAGCGCATGCTTTCAAGCACCCATTTTCGCCCATACGAATAACGGTACTTTTCCTGACGAAGCACAGCGCATATAAACAAGGCGATATATTTATTGAAGGCAATGCCGTTTTCCTCTTTGAAATACAGTACATTTACATCATCAGTTGCCCAGAATGTTTTTGGCTGATAAAAAGCCTCTCCAACAGATCCATTGTAGCTCAGAGAAATAGTATTACCGTCGTGAATAGCAGCTTGTCCAATATAATTAGAGACACCGTTGTTTGAATCAATCGCCCCGATATATGGAGTCGCTCCATCGGTTTGTTCGTCAGAAGTGAGTCGTTTTCCCTTTTTTACTTCAAATAAATCTCCTACACAAAATTCCTTCCACGATACAACATCAAGTGTATGTGATTCGTACCTTCCCTGGTTGGCCGTGGTTAACGGCTTGTGATTCAACGACTTTATATACTGCTCCATAAAACCCCAATCTGGATAGTTATCTATAGTAGCTGGCAATTTGATTATGGTATTGGATATTAAATCCATTTTAAATGCCCTGCCATAACTGTACTTATATTTTTCTTGTTTTAATATTGAAATGATGAATAGTGCCGTATATATATTGATCCAATCAGCACGACAAATAACCATGTGGTCTCCACAAATAAATTTATCACTTTGATAGGAACAGGTTGCTGTTGTATCACCAATAGCAATAGCATTCCCATCTTCAACTCCTGTAAGTCCAACATTTAAAACATAACAATCACATCCATTATTCATTTCTGTACGAGAAATGAAACGAATTGTATTTTTTGAAGGAATACTGTAAAAATCACAATCGCCTTTCACATGTGCTTTAGCCTTGTACATTTGGCAAAACAAATCCCCTAGTCGAAATTCTTTCCAGTGTTCTACATTAAGCTTCATAAATATGCCCTTCCTTTACAAGGTAAGCAAGATAATCATTGATTGTCTGCTGAAAATCCTGTTCTGTAAGCTTCGTGTAATCCGTTTTCATATAAGCTTCACAAAGCCACTCATCATCGCCGTTAACTTTATGGGTTGCCGAAAGACCGTCTACAGAACGCCTGTTACGATACAGTTCAATCCATTCACGCTCAATTTCTACCCATTTACTCTTGCCTGTACCAGTATCAATTTGCTCGACACGTCCCAAATTTTTCTTCTTTTTAAACCCATCATCTTTGCAATACCCAAAGAAAGTATCAGGATTGGAAACATCATTATGTTTCGTGCCGATTTTGAACACCATACAACAGGCAGAAGCACTTGCGCCGGGATAAAAAATCTCATTTGGCAAAGTAAATACAGCATCAAGTGTGTTTTCCTCCAATATTTCACGCTTCAAACGGGCAATTTCTCCGCTAGTTCCGATAGCACAGGCAACAGGAAGTAATACCGCCAGTTTAGCCTGATGATTGATGGAATTAAGCGTGTCGGCAATATATTTAACAAAGTATAATCCTTTAGAAGGGTCTTCTTTTTTATTATTACCCCAAGTGGCAACATATTTTTTGGGCAGATGAATTCGCTGACCGTTATATGGTGGATTCATTAGGATTACATTTGGATTTGCTTCTTTTATCCAATCTGCTAAATCAAAGCAACTGCCCTGTCGAATATTTGAATTTCCATCGGAATGAATAAGCATATTAGTTGTAGCAAGTCCATAGATGTTTTCATCAAATTCAATACCAAATATTTGATGCTTTTTTACTTTTTCCTGTTCTGCAGCAGTAGCACAATCATCCAATGCTTGTGTCATTGCTCGAACCAAAAATGATCCGCTGCCACAACAAGGATCAAGTACTACAGAATGCTTGTTCACACCAGTAATTTTTGCCATAAAATCAGTAATATGATCCGGTGTAAAAGCTTGGTTTTTATCCGATTTTCCGACATATTTATTGAAGGTAACAAAGAACAGGTTAAGCAAATCCTGTCCAGAGGTGCTCTTATCATTGATAAAAGGTAGAATGTTATTTTCAATAAAATTCAAAATTTCTCTAAAAGCGGCAATATTCAATTGACGAATGTATTGGTCACCCAAGACATTACGGTTTAATAAAGCAAGTTTCTCCGCCTTATTAATATCCGAATTCAGCAATTCTTCAAGAACTTCTTTTATTCTTGTCCTTATTTGAGCAGCTGTTAAAGAAGGAGTTGAATAGTCTAAACCATTTTTCAGAGCAAGAAGGCATGTACCAACAAACTGACTTCTCAATTTTTCAGGAATACTGTGGCGATGCAGCAATTCATTAAGTTTATATGTATTCTGCATCACTTTTTCTTTATCATTGATTTTTGAAGTGTAAAAATCAACATATTCGTCCATAGATCGAAGAACTGTTTCTTTTGGCATAAGATCACTGTCAGAAACAACGCCTCGCCACACTTTTACATTGTCGTTTACAGTATTCGCTAAAATAGCAACTGTCTTATTACCTGTCAACGCTTTTTCATATTCTACATAAGCAGATAATTGCTCCTCATCTGCCTTTGTAAAGTTCTGTTTGGTTTCAATGAGCACGGTAATATTATCCTTAACAAAACGAATATCCAATTTTTCAAATGCACGACCTGCACTATTTCGAATAGGAACAAATGTCAAAGATGATGCGGAAAAAGCTTTCGGATAGCTATATTCGTCATTCTCAATATTGCTGGTAAGATAAGCTCTGCCAACAGTTGAAATCATATCTGTTCTAATCATTTTCTATTTCTCCTAATCATATCCACTCGCCATCAGCGGCAGACCATTTTTCAGTAAACTTTTTGCTTTTGACCGCCGCTGTAAACGGTTCTGTCAAAAACGCCTCAATTATTTTTAGCACTGTATTGAAATCGTCAGTTTGTGTATCAATCTTCCGACAGAATGCTTTCCATTTTTTCTGCATGGCAGCATCAGCGGCAAAGCTCATAACCTGCTCAAATTGTTCGAGCGTGAAGCTGTGTTCACGGTTTGAAAAGGTCTTTCTGAGTGATTCAGTAAGCACTCCGCCATCAAAATCAAACTTGTTGGAGATATAATAAATATCGTAGTAATCCTTCATTCGGCTGGAAAACTCCATCAGGCTCAAAATGGCATCGAGTTTTTCCGCAACGGTGGTTTCAACCGAGTAGGTATTTACCGTTGGTGATTCAAACTCTGGAAGCTGCGTTGGTATCTGGCGCTTTTCCTGTTTCGGAACAATGACATCTCCTACGCCAAAGTCAATGCTGAATGGCGTTCTTGTGTTTTTGATACGGGCAACGATAGAGGCACCAATTCCCGAATACTTTTTAGCGATGGCAATAGGCGCAACATCCTTGATCTCAAAGGTTACAAAATCATTGCCGGTAGGAACTGTTATGATTTCTTCCAGAAGGGACTTTAATTGTTCCGGCGTGTTTGGTACTTGCCGAAGCAAAAAGTCCACATCCACCGTTACCCGGCTATCAAAGTCAGTCAGAGAATAAAGGAACAAGCCACCTTTTAACACAAGGTTTTCTGCATACCTTGATTTCTCCAAACGGCGGAGAAATTCTTCCTGACAAAAAAGCTGCAAGCAGAGCTGATAGCTTCTGCCGCTTTCAGCAGCTTTATTTTTCAGTCGTGCAAGCACGGAAGCAGCAATATCAGCCATTGAGCAGCACCTCCATCACATCCATCAATTTTTTATAAACCCGCATTTTCTTTGCATAACTTGAAAGATTGCTCAGGTTTTTCTTTTTATCGGCAGCATAGGCATTGAGCGCCTTATTAAACATTTCGTTGTCCAGCTTTGTGCGGTATTTGAAACAGTCGCAAATGGTGCGTTCCCTATCATAAACAGCAAGCTGCACTCCATTAAAATCCCCGCTTGTTTTTCCGATTTCAAACAAGGTAGGCTGTACAAAATACACCTTTGTCGCCAGAGAATCGATATGCAGCTTTGTCCGTGAAAAGGTACGGGGAACGGCAATTGACCATTGCCGGGGCGAAAAATCACTGTAGCCATAATAAAACAGCGCCGATTCCACGCATACAATGCTTTCAGGAAGGAGAGTGGCAAGCACTTGTTCTTCCTTTATATCTTCCTGCTCGGCAAGCTGATAATAGCCGTGCCTGACACGCTCGAGATAACCCTCTTTGCACAGATTGGCTACATCATAGTTGGTAAGTCCTTCGGCAACAAAATCAGCGGTTTTTGCAATACCGTCATTGTTATTTATTATGTTTTTTATGGTTTCCTTTTTGTCCATTTGTTCACCAACTTTCAAGCCACAGCTTATTGATACTGTGTTCGGAAAATATTATACCATAGAAGCGTCCCAATATCAACAATTTTTAAAACACAAATATAAGATATTGTGAAACTAAAATTTGAAATTTTATTGCAATATAACTTGAAATCTGCTACAATATTTTCGGACGAGATGGTATTGCTCCATGCTAAGAGAGGCAAGTGTTATCAACGCCGATAACAAAATGATAACATTAGCCCATATAGGCAGGATAATATGGATATATCAAATAGTCAAAAGGGCTACATACACGACAAATAATAATCACTAAACAAAAATATTTAGGATTTGTCGAAAGAAAATGAAAAACGTGTGAAAGAAAGAGAACGACCAAAATCCGTAAACAAACAGAAAAAACACGATTGGTTGGATCGGTAATAAAAAATATTCATGCATAAAATAATCCCAGGCAACAGAAGAAAATTTGTTGTCTGGGATTATTTGTCATGTGTCAGACCGTTGAAAATAGTGTTGAAATCTGTATGGAAAATTTCCGCAAGAGCAATCAGTTCGCTGATACGGATATTGTAAGTTCAGGCCTCAATCTGGGAATAAACACTTCTAGATGTAGGAAGATTACGCAGCTGCAATTGTGCTACGACCTGCTCCTGAGTAAGATTGGCAGCATTTCTCAGTTTTCGAAGATTATCTCCGATGGAAATATCATTAATTTGCTTTAATTTTTGAGCCATAAAGATTTCACCTCTTTCCATTCATACGAATTCCTTGCCATTGATTTTAGTATAAAATTCTCATACAATTGCAATGTATAGTGAACCATAGTCAAGTAAGTAGACACATATATTAGAAAAATCTTTCTGGAAAGAGGGACTATGCCTGATTCCAGAAGAGTTCTTCTTTTTCGTTAGGTGTTAACATTCCAAGAGAGCTATGTGGCCTTCTTGAGTTGTAGTATCCTTCAATATATTTAAACACAGAGAGTTGTAATTCCTGTAAAGAGTGATAAGTTCTCCGGTTGGTTTCTTCTTTTTTGAGATATTTGAAGAAACATTCGCAGCAAGCATTGTCGAAAGGGTATCCTTTCTTTGAGAATGATTGCACGACATTAAGAGAATCCAATAGCTGCTTAAATGAGAAAGCAGTATATTGAGATCCTTGATCAGAATGAAACATAAGTCCGGAAGGACAGTTTCTTTTAGAATAAGCTTTTTTGAACGCATTCATAACAAGTTTAACATCAGGTTTTCCAGAGATGTTCCAGGAAATGACTTTGCGCGGAAGTAAATCCATTACAATACAGAGGTAATACCATTTACCAGAAACCTTGATATAAGTAAAATCACTTGCCCAAACAATGTTTGGTGCCTTTTGATTGAAGTCCTGATGAAGGTGATCGGGACAGTCACCATTGTCTTTGTGGCGGTAATTACGATAAGGCTTATCGGTGGACATGCGTGGTAATTGAAGAGTTCTCATCAGGCGGTACACTCGTCCGACACTGATGTGAATGCCATAATCGCGCTGAAGAACATATGTGATTTTGTAAGCACCAAGACGCTTATTGTAATCAGCATAAATCTGAAGAATAAGTTTGGCTATTTTCTGATTTTCCTTGGTGCGATTAGCAGGCTCTGAATTGTAATGCTTATAATAAGTGCTTCTGTTGACACCTAAGACTTTGCAGAGAATCTTGATATCATGCTGGAAGCGAAGCTTATGAACGGCGTCTAATCGTTGTTCGAATGTGGCGTGAAGATGGCAATCGCTTTTTTTAGTATCATAAGTTCTTCAAGTTGAGCGTTACGTTTTTGAAGTTCTTTGACTTGTTTTGCGGTAAGAATTTCGCCATCATCCGTTTCAACGGTTGAATATTGTTTGATCCAACGGCCAAGAGCTGTAATAGAGACTCCGTATTCTTTACAAAGAGCAGCTTGGGATTTTCCGCCGGATTGATACAGGTTAACGAGAGTACGTTTGAAATCTTCGTCATACCTATTTCCAGTTTTACCAGTGGACATGAGTAAATACCTCCTTTTTGGTGTCTACTTTATTGTAATGTATTGTTACTTTCCGTGTCCACTTATTTAATATAGATCCACTGTTTATATAGATTATAATTTAGACTTAAAAACACAAGAAAATTGTTGAAATTATTCACGAATTTTGAGAGAAAAAAATAGAAAGACAAAAAAATATATAAAAAGTAAAAAAAAACTTGAAAAAATAATACAATAATGCTAAAATCTAAAATAACACAAAGTACTTTGTAAAACAAAATAGTTTTGAGACAATTGTATGGCGAATGATGAATGCAATTAAAGGATTTAGAGAAACTGAATCCTTTAATTGCATTTTTTTGTCAGAAATATCTCGAGCGGATAAGAGAAAGGAGCTTAAAATGGCAATATTTAATACGATTATAAATATGGGTTCAACTGTTATAATGCCAATTATATTTTTTATCGTAGGCATTATTTTCCGAGTAAAACCAGGAAAAGCGTTTAAAGCAGGTATGACGGTAGGAATCGGATTTACCGGTATTAATATGGTAGTCAATCTTCTGCTAAACAGTCTGGGACCGGCAACTCAGGACATGGTGGAAAGATTTGGGCTGAATCTTACGGTAATTGATGCAGGATGGGCGACAGGTTCTGCCATAGGCTGGGCATCTCCGCTGATTCCGTTTATTGTGGTAGGGGCAATCGCATTAAATATAATTCTTTTAGCGATAAATAAAACAAAAATCATCAATATTGATATATTCAATTATTGGCTGATCTCTTTGGTAGGAACATTGGTTTATCATGTCACAGGCAGTATTCCGTTGGGAGTTGCAGGCGCCCTGCTTCTGTATTTGATTGCATTTATTATTGGAGACCTTACAGCAAAACCTATTCAGGAAATGTACAAGATCAAAGGTGTGGCGTTTGTACACGCAACATGCGGCGTATATGTTCCCCTCGGTATCGCAGTTGACTGGGTTATCGGACATATACCGGGTCTGAAGAAAATCGACATGAATCCTGAAAAGATTACGAAGACTCTGGGAATTTTCGGAGAGCCTGTAACTCTGGCAACAATCCTTGGTGTAGGTCTTGGACTGTTGGCAGGATGGCCGCTGGATGAAGTGCTTCCGCTGGCGGTTAATGTGGCGGCAGTTATGATTCTTCTCCCGAAGATGGTAGATGTAACAGTCGAGGGAGTAATGGTTATCAGGGATGCAGCAGAAGAGTACATGAAGAAATTGTTCCCGAACAGAGAGTTCTATTTTGGTATGGATACCGCACTTCTGATCGGAGAGCCTTGTATAATCGCAACATCATTACTGCTGATCCCGGCATCATTGATCCTTGCCATGATACTTCCTGGAAACAAGATGCTTCCGTTTACGGATCTGGCGTCCATTGTATTCCTAATTTCTATGGTGGCTCCGTTTTGCAAGAGGAATATGTTCCGTATTTTCGTTACAGGTCTGTTGATTATAACAATCCAGCTTTATGCAGGAACAAGTCTGGCACCAAACTTCACAGCAGCTGCCGAAGAGGCAAACGTAGAAGTGAATTCAGAAGGCGACCAGGAAATCGGTAGTTTAGTGGCACCTTATAATACACCTGTAGGCTGGGCAATTGTTGAGTTGGGAAAGATTATTGGAGGGAAATAGCTGTAGCTGATATATTTAGGAGTGCTTTTCGTTAAGAAAGGAAGATGATTAATATGAAAATTGTAGGTATTGGAGATTTATTAATTCCAGAGAACTTTATCAAAAGTGGATTTTTGGGGTTGGAAAAAATGGGGCATCGGATAGAGACTGTTCAGTGGAAACTGGAAAATTATGAAGAACTTCAGAATATCAATCTGCTGGTTGAGACTCATGGGAGTGAGGCGTACGAACCGTCTAATGATGTTTTGCAGGCTGTACAGGATGCCGATGTAATTATAACACAATTCTGTCCGATAACAAAAAGAGTGATTGATTCCTGTAAGAACCTGAAAATGATTGGAGTTCTTAGGGGAGGATATGAAAATATTAATGTTAAATATGCAACAGAGAAAGAAATCATCGTATGTAATACACCGGGAAGGAATGCGGATGCGGTAGCTGATTTTGCAGTTGGGATGATCCTAAGCGAATGTAGGAACATTGCAAAGAGCCATCGAAACCTGAAAGAGGGAAAATGGGTAAGGGATTACAGTAACGCTGCGACTGTGCCGGACCTTCCGGGAAATAAAGCGGGTATTATCGGATTGGGAGCGATTGGGCGCAAAGTAGCTCAGAGGCTGCGTGGATTTGATATGGAAATTATGGCATACGATCCATATGTTAAGGAAGTACCGGACTATGTAGAGTTGGTTTCGCTGGAGAAATTGATGAGAGAGTGCCTTATTGTAACTTTGCACACAAGGCTGAGTGCTAGCACGGAGCATATGATAAATGCAGAAGTGCTTCGAATGATGCGCCCGGATGCATATCTGATTAACACGGCACGTTCTGGACTGGTAGATGAAAAGGCGTTATATGAAGTGTTAAAGGCAGGAAAGATTGCAGGAGCCGCGTTAGATGTGTTTGATGTGGAGCCTCCGTTAGCAGACTATCCTTTGATTACACTTCCCAATGTGACAGTAACACCTCATCTTGCAGGAGGTACAGTAGATGCGTTTACGCGATCGCCGAAACTGCTTGCAAAGGAAATGGAAACTCTGATTACGGAAAAAGACTCAAGATTTGTGGTTAATAAGGAAATTTTTTCAAAAGTAATAGAACAAATATAATTTGCTGACAATAGGAGAACGACAGATGGAACTGGGATTAAAAGGAAAAAATGTACTGATTACCGGAAGCACCAACGGTCTTGGAAAAGCAATTGCACAGCTTATGGCACAGGAAGGTGCAAATGTGGTTATTAATGGGAGAAACAAGGAAAAAGCAAATAAACTGGCGGAAGATATCAGAAACACATATAAGACTGAAATAGCTGTTGTCCCTGCAGATTTGTCAGAGGAAAATGCGGCAGAGGATTTATTTAGGAAAAGTGTAAAAGCTCTGGGGAAAATAGATGTATTAGTCAATAACGCAGGTATATGGCCGACGGCCTATGTGCGTGATATGGAAAAGAAAGAGTTTGAGCGTACCATATACATGGATTTGGAAGTGCCTTATATCCTGAGCAGGATGATGGTTAATCATCTGATCTCACGGGAAGAAAAGGGCAAAATTATCAATGTAGTCTCACAGGCGGCATTCCATGGTTCAACTACGGGACATGCACATTATGCGGCAGCAAAGAGCGGATTGGTGACGTTTATGATTTCTCTCGCAAGAGAAGTTGCCAAATACGGAATAACAGTGAATGCAGTTGCTCCGGGAATTATGAAAACAGAAATGATCCGGGAGTCATTGGAGAAGAATTCAGATTATTATAACAGCCGGATTCCGCTGGGGCGTGCTGCATTGCCTGAAGAAGTCGCATATTCAGTTGTATTTCTGGCCTCCAATAAAGCGGATTATCTGACAGGAATAACAATTGACGCAACAGGCGGAATGCTGATGCGATAGCAGTTGTTGAGATGGATTGAAAGGAGAAAGTTACAATGGCATTAGTTTCAATAAAAGATATGTTAAATAAAGCAAGGAAAGAGAAATATTGTGTGGGGGCGTTTGATGCCAGTACATTGGAGATGGCGCAGAAAATTATAGAGGCAGCAGAAGAAAAAAAGTCTCCTGTGATTATTATGGGATTAACACCAGATCTGCAGGGAGATATGCTTGATTATTGGATTACTTGTTTAAGAAGAATGGCCGAAAGAGCAAGCGTTCCTGTATGCCTTCATTTGGACCATGCAACAGACATGGCTTTTCTGAAAAAATGTGTGGACTTTGGATTTACATCAGTTATGTATGATGCGTCTGTATATCCATTGGAGGAAAATATCCGTCTGACGAAAGAGGCTGTTGAATATGCCCATGCACATGGGGTAACGGTGGAAGCAGAGTTGGGACATGTGGGAGACGGTATTGTATCCGGAGAATTAAAGGCGGATGAGGATTATGATAATCCGGATGACTACCTGACAAATCCTGATGAGATGAAACAATTTATTGACGAGACCGGTGTAGACTGTCTTGCTGTAGCTGTGGGAACATCACATGGGGTTTATGTACATACGCCGAAACTCCACTTTGACCGTTTGGATGAATTAAACAGGATTTCAAGTATACCGATGGTAATGCATGGAGGGTCAGGAACTCCGGATGACCAGATAAAAGAAGCAATCCAGAGGGGAATCTGCAAGCTGAACATTTATTCGGAAATGTTGAGTGCATATTACGGAGAATTAAAGAAGAAACTGGAAGAGTCAGGAACACTTGCAATTTGGGTGAGCAAGGCGAACGAGAAATCTCTTGCAGCTCTCAAACAAGTCGTACTGGAAAAGATTGACTTAGTAGGATCAGCCAATAAGGCGTGAAGGCAATAGCAGATGGAGGTATAAGTATGGCAGAATATTTAATAGGGATTGATGCCGGATGTACGTCTAGTAAGGCAGTAATTTTCGATACAGATGGCAGGATTATAGCATCAGCAGCGACTCCGAGTATGAGGTTTAAGAAACGCAGGGCTGATTTTGAAGAGTTTGACGTTAATGAACTATGGAATCTTGTTTCTGGAACAATTAAAGAGTCAATACAGAAAGCAAAGATTGATCCGTCATTAATCAGAGGAATCGGGGTGACTTCGTTCGGAAATGGTGTAGTATTTTTGGACAAAGACGGAAATTCTATTGCTCCGGGATGTTTTTCACAGGATTACAGAGCAAATGAAATTCTTGAAAAGTACAAAAAAGAAGGAACTTATGATAAAATTAATAATATTATTAAAGGTACACTCTGGGCTGGTCAGCCGGCACCGATTCTTCGCTGGTATAAAGAAAATGACAGAGAGACCTACGATAAGATCGGTGGATTTTTTACATTCAAAGATTACCTTATGTATCGTTTGACGGGCGTGTTTGCGACGGATCTGGATTGTATTGGGGGATCAGCCCTTCTTGATATGGAGACAATGGAATATTCCAGGGAACTTATGGAACTCTTTGGGATTCCTGAATTGTACGACGTCCTTCCTAAGTTAGCAGAGCCGACAGAGATTATCGGTTGCGTGACAGAGGAAGCCGCAAAGCTGACAGGGCTTAAAGTGGGGACGCCTGTTGTAGCGGGAATGATGGATATTCTGGCTTGTCTTGTAGGCGCTGGAGCTACAGGAGGGGGTGTATACACAGCCGTAGCGGGCAGTTGGTGTATTAATGAGACACACTCGGAGCGGATTATTCCCGGTGCTTCGGCGAATATGCCGTATCTGCACAAAGGAGAATATCTTAATTGCTCTTATACAGGAGCTTCGGGATCGAATTATGAATGGTTTATCCATACACTGGGGGATAAAGCGAAGGTTGAAGCAGAGAAAAGGGACGTATCTATATTTGATGTACTAAATGAACTGATATCAGAAGTCCGCCCTGAAGACGCAAAAGTTATCTTCAGTCCGTTCGTTGCACAGCCAAGCATCCATCCGAACGCAAAGGCAAACTTTATTGGGATCGATCAGAATACAAGTTATGCCGAGATCTGCTATTCAGTAGCAGAGGGTGTTGCGTATATCCATAAATATCATGTGGATTTTCTGAAGAATGCAGGACTTCCGCTGGACACAATACGTCTGACGGGAGGGATAGCAAGGAGTAAAGTGTGGAAACAGATTTTTGCAGATGTTTTACAGGTGCCGATTGTCGGAGTAGACTGTGAGGAAACCGGGGCGTTGGGCTCGGCAATCGTTGCGGGAATTGGTGCAGGCGTGTATAGTAATTATGAAGAGGCATTTAACAGAGCGGTGAAGACAAAGGCTCCGGTTATGCCTCGGCTGGAAAAGTATCCTTGTTATGAAAAACGTTATGCAGAGTGGACTAACATAAATGAAATGATGAAAGAGTACTGGAATTATAAATAATATAGGCAGGAGAGAATACGAATTGGCTAAACAGGAAAAGTTATTTGGAGATTGCAAATTCCATATTATTCCTTCTATCCGGGAATTAAAATATCTTAAAAAAGCACTGGAAGGACGAGAAGAATGGATATTATTAAGCTGCTGTCATATAGGTAATTTGAGAGAAAATGTTGATATATGCCATAGGGCAGGAAAGAAAGTTATTATCAATCACGAGCTTGTAGGCGGACTCGGGGCAGATAGAATGGCATTTCAATTGTTAAAAAATATGTATCACATTGATGGAGTCATGGGAACAGGAAATACAAAGATAGGTCTGATATCAAGAGAAAAGATGAAGTCAATCCGCCGTATTGTGCTCAGCGATTCGTTATCGGTAGAACAGGTGTTACGGAGTATGGGAGATATGGATTATGACGGGATAGAATTAAGGCCGGCGTATTATGCAGTACAATATTATAATAAATTTCGTGCAATATGTAATTGTTCATTTGTAGTTGGTGGGTTTGTAAATTCAGAAGAAATCCTGGAAAAAGTGTATCAGGCAGGGTTTTCAGGAACTATGACAAGTTGTGTGGAATTATGGAACCACCCACTTGGAGGAAAAGAAATCCTATGACGTCACAGGGCGGGGGATTTTGTTCCACCCTGTGATGTTCTAAAACGGTAGAACTGAAATAAATAAAGAAACAGTATCAGAAGAGAGACGCCACGGACTGGTGGTCAACGATCTTGACATCTGTTTCTATAGTTGAGGGCGGGCATCGCTCCATCATCTAATTTGATAATTTTGCGACAATCTCAAGAGAGATGTTTTCGATTGTTATGAGGTGTTTATGGTTTGCAACGCGTCTGCAACAAATTACTATGAAACCCTTGATTTTCTCGCTGTTTTCGGTTATGTAAACGAGAACTCGTAAACCAGCGGATAAAATTTATTTAGAGTAAAAAAGTCCGGAAATGTTAAACAATTTTAATGAGGTGAATAAAAATAGCGTGGCTACATTTTGGCTACAAAAATATTATGAACGAAACGAATCATGCATATAAAATAACATAAAATGCACAAAAAGCGAATCCATAATACATATTATTTATGATTGGACAAATATAAAAGTGGAGTTCGAATAATGAAAAAATCTGGAAACCCTTATAAACAGGGCATTCCCGGGCATTAGAGGTTCTATTTGATAACAAAATGATAACACTGGAGATTTTGGTATTATTTATTATCAATCCGATGGTTATCAGGTAATATGTGTGAAACCAACAAAAAAGGTCTTCCTGAATTGAGAGAAATCAATTTGGTAAGGCCTTTTTTCTTCGGCTTTTATTTTGTATTTTTCGGGTAATTGTACCGTCACTGATCATATTCTTCCTTGGTAATTTTCCTGGATTTAAGTTTTTCTGCCTGTTTCTGCCATGCATGGAACATATCAAACATAGAAAGGTAGGTGGTTCCTTTGGATTTATCTAACCGGAGGCAGAGTTCTCTGTCAATTTCTCCGATATGAAGCCCATAAAGGTCTTCTAATGCAAATAAGGTGTGCATCAGTCCTACATAACTAGTGCATTTAGATAGTTTTCCTTTGGACTGCGAGAGCTTTTTTCGTACTGTGCAATGCGGGCATCAGCCTGCACTTCACTGAATCCCAACTGCTGACCTAAATATTTCAGCAGCATTATCAACATCCGGCGATTTTGCCATGGCAGCAACAATTCCAGCGGATATTGCACAGTACTATGGTTATATGCTACGAGTGACACAAAAATTGTTGTATTTGTATGGATTCCCGGAAATTGACGTTACAGAAAAAGGGAAAAAGTTTGACACGGAGACACTGAATATCTTGACTCTTTGTCTGGGAGTAATGTATGGAGTTGCAGGTGCCAATAATGCATTGAAAGCACCTTTACAGGATACGTTTTTGTGTAATCCGGATCATGAGATAACAGCAGAGGAGAATGCTTTTGATATTGAAGCTGCTGAAATCAAAGAGTACAGTGAGGAAGGCGAAGAATAACTATAATTAAGTGCTGTAAAATTTTAAGTTGAATTTTACAGCACTTTTGCGTATAATAAGTATAGAAATAATAATGATAAATCACGGAGGACGGTCTATATGGCAAATATTTTACCAGTATCTGATTTGAGAAATTATAATGAAGTTTTAAAAAATTGCCGGACGGGAGAACCAGTATTTTTGACAAAGAATGGAAGGGGACGTTTTGTAGTGCTTGATATAGAAGATTATGAGAGGGATCGTGCAGAAAAAAAACTATTAATGAAGCTACAGGAGGCAGAGGAGGCAGTTAAAGACGGAGAAGGATGGCTCAGTTTGGATGAATTAAAAGCACTTATGGGGGATTAGACTATGCTGAAATTACGAATTAACCCATTAGTTGCAGCGGATTTAAAAGAGATTTGTGATTATATTGCCGAGGATAATGCAGAATATGCTGCAAAGACGATCAAAGAAATCTATAGTAAATTTGAGAATATTCAACTGTTTCCCGAGATGGGGGCAGATCTTTCCAAAAGAGTCAGTTTCCGAACAAATTATAAGTATGCAGTATGGGAAAATTATGTAATCTTTTATAAAGTTGGAGAAAAGTATGTTGAGATTTACCGGGTGGTAAATCGGTATCGAGATATTACAAAATTATTTGAATAGTTATTATGGATTCAAAATTCACTGAAGGAAAAGGGATGAGTAATTTTGTAGAAGACTTAGATGAAAGATATTGGAGAGAACGTAAGAAAAACAGAATTAAGAAAGAAAATAAGACTTTTGTATGTAATATTCCTTTTCGAGTGAAATTATATGGAAGTATAAACGAGAACTACATAATTAGGAAGGGGAAACTTACGAGATTTTTGTACTTAAAGAATGGTTGTAGAGTATATTTTACAGATGCTGACTTTTTGACCATGTTACTTCAAATTCAAAATAAGGATACAATGACATCACTTATTGAAAATTTGGAAAGAGCATATAAAAATTGTGCTGAAAAATATTATATATGGATTGGTTAGAAAAAGTATGAAATAGAGGGTATACCTCAGACAGAAGATGAGCAGATTCTTATGAACCCACAGGATGTAGAGATCTTGTTTAATGAATTACTTGCTTTGATAAACCTAGTTTTATTAAAGGATCAAGCGTCTACTCCATTATGGCCAAGTAGACCAGATTTTTTTTAACATACAACATCAAAATACATCCACAAACGGCAGGCTTTTGAGGATGGACACTTTTTGATAGAATGCGTGAATGGCAGTTCTCCTGAAGAATGCACATATGATTCTGGAAATGATCGCTCTGTTGCATATTTCATAATAGAGACATGTAATGCCTGCCCATATAGGGACAAATGTCAACCTCGATTTCTAAAAACAAGAGTCCGAAAAGAAGTTTCATGGAAATCGGTCGGAAGAGCAAAGCAGCTACAGTATATGAAAACACATTCACAAGTGACAAAACCCCACTGCCATGCTATATTTCTCTTATAAGGAAAGCCAACCACAAATCCAATGGCATGGGAGAGATTAATGGGAAAACCAGGAAACAAAAAAAACATTATAAAACTTCTTCAGGAAAACAGAAATAAGCAGACTGCAGAAGAAATCGCCGATTGTCTGGGGATTCAAAGGAATACAGCCAGTGCTATCTTAAATGAGCTTGCCAGAGATGAAATCGTCCGGAAGGAGAAAACACGTCCGGTGATGTTTTCTTATATAGAAAAAGATTCGGTATTTTCCGACGATCCGTTTGCGTCCTTTATTGGTGCGGACAAAAGTCTGAAGGAGACGGTGGAAAAGTGCAAGCTGTCTGCGATATATCTCAAACGGGATATGCCTATTTTACTGTTTGGCCCAAGTGGCGCGGGAAAAAGTCTGCTGGCCGAGTACATTTATAAATATGCAAAGTATATCCACACAATACCAGAGGATGCCCCGTTTGTCGTTTTAAACTGTGCAGACTATGCAAACAATAAGGAACTGCTGTCTTCTGTCTTGTTTGGATATAAAAAAGGTGCTTTCACTGGGGCCCACACAGATACGAGGGGGCTGATCGAGGAAGCGGATAATGGGTATTTATTTTTAGATGAGGTACACCGTCTTTCTCCGGAAGGACAGGAGAAATTATTTCATTATATGGATAAAGGGGTTGTGTCACGGGTCGGTGATAATGGACATAACATTGAACTCAATGTCAGGCTGATTTTCGCTACGACAGAGGGGAAGGAATCCATGTTGGATACTTTTTTAAGAAGGATTCCGGTGGAGGTGACACTTCCTCCGTTTCACGAGCGGACTCTGGAGGAAAGATATCAGCTGATCATTTATCTGATTCATCAGGAGACATTTGTCATGGAATGCAGCTTTTTGGTGAGTAGCAATGTGATCAACCGATTGCTGACCTTTCAGGGAAAAGGGAACATCGGGAGCCTGCGCAATATTATTAAGCTGTCATGTACAAAGGCTTATAATGAGGCGGAAGATAAAAAGGGGACAGTACCGTTAAAGCTGAGACATTTATCAGATACACAGAAGTTTATGACAGGCATCGGTTCAGTTCCTTATGTAAATCAAGACGTTGAGATTTCATCGGAAAAAGAGTCGGTTCAGTATATTTTGACAACGGAGCAGATCCATGTGTATTTCCCGGCAGAGACCATTGTCACGGCAGTATATGAATATCTGGAAAAGAAGATATCAAAGGTTCGGTTCCGCAAAATTATTTATGATGAGATCAATCATATGATAGACGATGTCATTTATCGGGAAATGGACCCATTTATACAAAATCTCTATAACCAGGCGGTCAACAATATTTTAGTGTATCTTCAGGACAATTACGGCTTAAAATACAATGGGGTTATGGAGATGGTGTTTGTAAAAATCTTATATGACCTGAATAATCAGAGTGACAAACCCGATGACAGTCAATACGAGATCATCGTCAGGAAACTGCAGCCGGTCATGTACCGCTACTATAAAATGGGATTGATTTTTACGGAGATGATTCACCAGACCATGGATTATGAGACAAGTCCCTGGTTTGTGAGATTATTTGTTATGCTGTATTTTTACAGTATGGCAAAGGAGGATGGGGATTATACCAATGCCATTATTGTATCCCACGGACCTGCGACAGCGTCCAGCATTGCAAGCACGGTGAACAGGGTGTTTGAGACCTATATCTTTGAGGCGTTTGATATGGCATACGATACACCGAAAAGTGAAATTGTGTCGAGGATAAAAAAATATTTGAAAAATACCAATACGTCAAAAGGCCTGCTGATCTTTGTAGATATGGGGTCGCTGCTGAGCATATCCAAGGATTTAAAAGACGATATTGAAGGGGATCTTGGCATTGTCAACAATATTACTACGGAAATGGCATTAGAAGCGGGAGAGAGAATCCTGCGTCATGAAGATCTTCAGAGTATTATGGACAATATTCTGTCTCACCATGTGACGAAAAAGTCGTATGTGCCCAGCAGACAGAAACCGAAAGCCATCGTTTTATGCTGTATCACGGGGCTTGGGACTGCGGTGAAAATGAAGACTCTTCTCAAAGAGTGCCTGGAAGGAATCGAACTGGAGGTAGTGGAGGTGCCGTTTCCGGATTTGCAGAGGAACGGGAGCCAGTGTGATGTTTTCCGGAAGTATAATGTACAGTTTGTTGTTACTACGAGTAAATTGGAGGCGGAGGATTATACCGCGATTCATTTGAATGAACTGATAGACAAACGGGGAGAAGAGGTCATTTATGCAACAGTAGGCAAATATTTTGATAAGGAAAAGGTTCAGAAGTTTATTGAAAATATTGTCCGCAGTTTTACCATAAGAAACTTGATCGGCCAGCTGACGATTCTCAATCCGGACAAGATTTTAGACGATGTGGAAAAAGCAGTGACGAGGCTGGAAATTTTGGAGGGAGAGAATTATCCTATTGATTTGAAAAAAATGCTTTATATTCATATTTGTGTGATGGTGGAACGACTGATCCTGGAAAAAGGACAATTATCAGAGAGTAATCCGACACAAAGTTTAAAGTGTCGGGAAAGCTTTATAAAAAACTTAAAGGAAAGTTTTTCTGTCATAGAAGCCCAGTATAATGTGTCGATTAACCATATGGAAATTCATATGATTTATAGTTTGATAAAAAATATTTAAAAAATAAAGTGCTAAAAGAGCTTGTATTTATGCGGTTTTAAAAAATACAGGCTTTTTTTATTGCAAAAAATAAAAGTTGGCACAGATTTTGCTGTATATATTTGCAGAGGCGAAATGATGCGTGATATGGAAATTGTATGCCGAGTGTCAGGAAACCTTAAAATAGACCTGGAAAGGAGGAGAAAATGGTCGGATTAATTATTGCAACTCATGGAAATACTTGTGCAGAACTGGTGAAAAGTGCCGAGATGTTTTCGGGGCCATTGAAAAATTGTGAGACATGGACTTTAAACCCGGGAGACAGCATTGAACTTGGAGAAAAGAAACTGGAGCAATACGTGGAAAGTCTGGATGAAGGTGCCGGCGTCATGATCATGACAGACTTATTCGGAGGAACACCGTCAAACGTTGCGTTAAAAATTTCTATGAGAAAAAATGTAGGGATTTTGACAGGTGTCAATCTTCCGATGCTGATTCAGTTTGTATCATGCAGAGAGAACAATTCTCTGGACAATTTGATCTTGGAGTGTACAGAGGCAGGCAAGGATGGAATCCTGTGTCCTAACAAATCAATTGAAGAGTGGAGGTGTACAGATGGCAGATATTAAAATGGTGAGGATTGACTACCGTCTGATTCACGGACAGGTCGTCGCAAAATGGTTAAAGGTAAGCCCGGTAAGAAGGATCGTGCTTGTGGATGACGTGCTGGGCAGCGATGAATTTATGAGTGATATTTACAAAATGGCAGTGCCCAAGGGTACCGCTGTGGACATTGTAACTGTGAATAAAGCAAAAAGCGTTCTGGATAAAACCAACGATACGGTGTTTCTTATTTTTAAAGATATTGACAGCTGCTGCCGGACGATCCGGAAAGGGGTTCAAATTTCTTCTCTCAATGTAGGGGCAGTTCCCAACGAAGACGGGAAGAATTTAATTACAAGCGGCGTGGCGATTTCGGCAGGGGAACTGGAAAAATTAGAAGAACTGAATGCAGAGGGAGTTGAAATTACGGTTCAGCCCATCCCTGAAATTTCTGCCATCAATTTTGATGCAGTTAAAAAGAAAATGTAGGAGGTTAAAATATGAGTACTGTGGTAATTGCGGTCACGATGGGGATCATGTACTGGTGGTGCAGAGGAATGATCTTTTCGTACTTTGGTTTTTTGTTTATTTCGAGTCCGGTAACCGTCGGACTTGTGGCAGGATTATTGATGGGTCACCCAATGCAGGGATTGATCATCGGCGGAGGGATTGCCCTTGTGTTTGCGGGAATTATCGCGCCGGGCGGAAATCTGCCAACAGATGAGTGCCTGGCGGCGACCTGCGTGATTCCTATTGCAATTGGGTCAGGCATGAGTGCAACGACCGCCATCGCACTGGCTGTGCCGGTCGGGCTGCTTGGCTCTTTTGTGACCAACTTAAGAAAAGTGGTAAATACATACTTTGTAAAGAAAGCAAATGATTATGCGAAGGAAGGAAACGCGGGAGGCATTTGGAGATGTGCGACACTTTTTCCGGTGCTCCTGGCAATTCCGCTTCTGTTTCTCCCGGTGTTTATTATCAACATGGTGGGGCAGGATGTAGTTGTAAATCTGATGAATGCTCTTCCGACATTTGTGACTCACGGTTTAGAAGTCGCGGGAGGTATCCTGCCGGCCCTGGGATTTGCTCTCATCATGAATATGATTGGAAAAGAAAAACTGATCCCGTATGTGTTTCTTGGGTACATTGTGATCTCGGTTGGAGGGATTAACTCATTGACGGCCGGAATCATTGGAATCTGCATTGCATTTATTTATGTGTTCCAGAAGAGAGAGATTATGGAGGAGGTAAGCAGCGATGAGTAAGGAAGTAACGACGGCGGATACAGCCCCTGCACTGACAAAAAAAGATTTAAATAAAGCCATGTTCCGCTGGTATATGTCGGCGGAGATGCCACTGAATTTTGAAAATATGCAGGGGATTGCATTTTGCGGAAGTATCGCACCGATTTTAAAAAAGCTGTATACGAAAAAAGAAGACCTGGCGGAGGCATTAAAACGCCATCTGCTGTTATATAACTGTAACGTGACTGCTGGCGGACTGATCCTCGGAACGACCATTGCAATGGAAGAACAGAGGGCCAAAAAACCGGAAGTGATGCCGGCGGAAGCTATCACAGGTTTGAAGACCGGGCTTATGGGACCGGTGGCGGCTCTGGGAGACAGTTTTGACTGGGGTATCATTGGCACGTTGTTTAAAATAGCAGCAGCCACATTGGCGGCAGCGGGGAATCCGTTTGCGATTGCAGTGTTACTCGCTTTTGTGATGTACTGTATCGTCGAGTTAGTATTTTTTACAAATCTGACTTATAAAAAGGGCAGAAGTTCCATCAAAACTATTATGGGTTCCGGCCTCATGCAGGACGTGATTTCCGGCGCAAATGTGCTTGCGATGTTTATGATGGGAGCGATGACCGCGTCCATGGTCACACTCACAACTCCGTTAAAGATTAGCAGTGTTGTCATTCAGGAAAAACTGGACGGGATTTTTCCGGGAGTCTTTCCGCTGGCGGCCTTGTTCCTGATTTACTATTTAGTCAGACATAAAAAAATCGGAACCGGAAAGATTGTCATTGGCATCATCGCAGTTTCTATATTGTGTGCCTTAATAGGTATTTTTTAAATAAAGCTATATAAATAAGCTGAAAAAAATCAAAGGAGATTATAAAGATGAAAGTTATGAATGTAGCCGTTGTGGGAGCCGGAATATATGGAATTAATCATGTGAATGCCTATACATGGAATCCGAATACAAATCTTGTGGCGGTGTGTGATCTGAATAAAGAAATCACGGATAAAATAGCCAAACAGTATGAGGTCAAGACCTACAATGATGTCAATGAAATGCTGGATAAAGAAGAAATCGATGCGGTGTCTATTGCGACCCCCGATGCCTTTCATATGGAGCCGGCGTTGGCGGCTATCCGCCATGGGAAACCAATCCTAGTGGAAAAACCTTTGGCTACGACTTCAGAGGACGCGAAAAAAATTATTGCAGAAGCCGAAAAGTATAAGGTGCGTGTTGCGGTGGATTATCATAAGAGATGGGACCCGGCGGCGATCAATGTTAGAAATGAACTGCAGAAAGCGGAAACAGGAGCTCCTGTCCGCGGGTATATGAATATGGACGACATCATCGACGTCCCGACGGAATGGTTTGGCTGGGCGGACAAATCGAGTCCGGTCCATTTCCTCGGCACTCACTGCTATGATCAGATCCGCTGGTACATGGGATGCGAAGTAGAAGAAGTATCCGCCGTGGGGACAAAAAAGGTCTTAAAATCAAAAGGGATTGATACGTATGATTCGATCCAAGCCACATTAAAGATGGAAAACGGATGTTACTGGACAGTGGAAAATTCCTGGATTCTTCCGAAAGGATTTGCAAAAAACAATGACGGAAGGACACAGATCCTCTGTGAAAATGCTATGTTCCGAATTGATTCACAGAACCGCGGTGTGGAAATGTTTGACCATGAGAAACAGCGCACGCCCAACTCTTATTTTATCTTAAATAACTGCGGCAGGCCGAGCGGATTTGGGATTGAGCCGATTAACGACTTCATCTATTGTCTGCAAAAAGATATTCCTTTCATTGCAGACGGTAATGACGGGCTGCAGGCGGAATTGGTAGCGGAGGCTGTACACGAAAGCCTGAAGACAGGACAGAAAGTTCAGGTTAAAAGAGATTAAAACACAGAAGTTTATCTTATGACAATTTATCAAGGAAAAGATTATAAAGAAATTTGTCAAAAAGCGGCAGAGATCATTGCTTCCGAAATAAGAATGAATCCCAGGGCAGTTCTCGGACTGTCAACGGGGTCTACACCGATCGGAGTTTATGACCGGCTGGTGGAATGGCATCAGAAGGGACAGCTTGATTTTTCAGGGCTCACCACCATTAATCTGGATGAATATAAAGGACTCGGGGCAGAAGAGGATTCTGATAAAGCATGCCGTGAGTATGAGGAGATCATCGCAGAAAAGGGAAGGATTGATCTTCAGCTTCTTGGGCTGGGTGCTAATGGACATATCGGTTTCAATGAGCCGGGGGATGCCTTTATTTCTGATACCCACTGCGTGAAATTACGCCGAGAGTCCCGGCATCAATCCTTAAACTTCATCCTCATACTGCCATATTTGCGGATGAGGAGGCTCTCTCTGTGATCAAAGAAAATCATAAGCTACCAATAGTATAATACAGAAATTTCATAGGGTGAGGTCAAAAGTTCTCAAAGAGTGTCTGTCTTTGGGAACTTTTATTTGATTGGAAATATCTTATGACATATAATAAATTTGAGAGTCATTTTGCATTTTTTGTATAAAAGGGAAGGGCGGTTGCGGTAAGATGTTGGATCAATCAGAAATACGTGCGTTGGCAGATCAAAATTCTTATAAAAGAGGAAGAAACCTGTATCGTTCAGACGCTGTTCTGGAATATTCCGTGGAGGAAGACGGCCAAATTGATTATATATACGCCGCCGTACAGGGCAGCGGCAGAAATATGTATGAAGTCGATTTGGAATATAATATGGAAGAAGGGTGGCTGGAAAATGCGTACTGCACATGTCCGGCGTTCAGAGAATATGAGGGATTATGCAAGCACTGTGTAGCTGTCTTGTTTGAATATGCAGATTACTTAGAAACACAGGAAGCTGTCTGGCAGTATGAACAGAGGAAAGAAGAAAGCCTTGCAAAGCTTCAGATAATGAAAGACATGAAGAATAAACTTATGGCCGGTGATGGATGGAAACCAAAGACGACTCCGGCTATGAAGGCATTTCTTTCACAGCAGCAGCTCAAAAGCACCCTGCCCATCGTCCAGGAAGATATTTATGGAAAAGTGCATCTGGAACCATTTTTAACATGCACGGACAACGAAATCTATTTGGAGTTTAAGATCGGAACGTCTTATATGTATGTATTAAAAGATGTCTTTGCCTTTGCAGATGCTTTACAGAATAAACAGAAATTCGCTTATGGGCAGAAACTGGAATTTATTCATGATATGGAAGTGTTTGACGGTGAATCAAGAAAACTGGCTGAATTTATACAGTCGTGGACTGCTCAGAACCGGATTAAGTATATGCAGATTTCTTATTATGGGTATTCATATACAGATTCCACAATGAAATTAAGAAAAGCCCCTTTGACAACAGGGGATCTGGAATTGTTTTTAGAAGCAGTGGGAGACCGGGAGTTTTCGGCGGAAATCAGCAGGATGCCGGAGAAACTCTGGCATGTGACAAAGGATTCACTGTGCAGGACCATGAAGATTACAGGTCAGGAACAGGGAATTGACGTAGAGGTCAACTATTTGTTCGGATTCCAGGGCATCAAACACAATATTTATTTTTGCAAAGGAAAGATCTACAAAGTAAGCAGAGCGTTTTTGGAGCCTATCAATGATTTTTTGTCCTGTATGGCAAATCTGCCGCAGCGGAAGGTTTTTATAGAAACGGCAGATGTGCCTGTGTTTTGCAGAGAAGCCCTGCCCGTGCTGGAAAAGTATTTTGACTGCACAAGAGAGAGCTTTGACGAGAAGGACTATGGGGTAGTGCCGGCCACATTTGAAGTATATCTGGATGCACCTCAAAAAGATTTTATTACATGTAAGCTGGATGCGGTGTACGGAGAACAGAAATACCATGTTTTTGAAAAGAACCAGAAAACAGGGGGCCGGGATCTGAAAAAAGAAGCAGAAGCCGCCAGGATCGTTTCCCGTTACTGTAATGCCTATGATGAAGATGAAAAAACCATGGTCCTGGCCAATGATGAGGAGATGCTTTATGAATTGCTGGTCTACGGGATTCCTGCCATGCAGCAGTTTGCAGAAGTATATATTTCCGACGCCCTGAAGAAAATCAACATTGCCCCGGCGCCGAAAGTGGCTGTGGGAGTATCTCTTTCCGGCGATCTGCTGGAGTTAAAGATGACCGCGGGAGATATGCCGAGAAAAGAGCTTTTGGAGATCTTATCAAAATACAATCGGAAAAAGAAATTTTATCGTTTAAAGAGCGGTGGTTTCGTGAATATGGAAGGGGAGGGGATTAATGCCCTGCTGGAAATGAAAGAAGGGCTTCACCTGACGAAAAAGCAGCTGGAACAGGAGCAGGTGATCCTTCCGAAATACCACGCCCTTTATCTGGACGAGGAGCTGAAAGAATGGCAGTCGGTTTCCGCCCACAAGGATAAAGAGTTTAAGGCCCTGATACGGAATATGAAAACGGTGGAGGACAATGATTTTGAAATCCCTGCCAAAATGGAACTTATCCTGAGAGAATATCAAAAAAGAGGATTTTTGTGGATCAAGACTTTAAAATACAATGGTTTCGGCGGAATCCTGGCAGACGACATGGGGCTTGGGAAAACACTTCAAGTGATTGTATTTCTGTTATCTGAATACCTGGAGGAAGAAGGAAACAGTCCAAGTCTGATCGTGGCCCCTGCATCGCTGGTATTTAACTGGCAGAGCGAGATCCGAAAGTTTGCTCCGGACCTTCCGGTCCAGATGGTTGTGGGAAAGGCCGGAGACAGAAAGTCTATCATCAAACATGCAGGCAGCCGGGATATCCTCGTCACTTCCTATGATCTCTTGAAGCGGGATATTGACCTCTATGAAAATATGACTTTCAGCAACCAGATCATTGACGAGGCACAGTATATTAAGAATCATAATACCCAGGCAGCCAAAGCAGTCAAGATGGTGAATGCAGGGTTTAAGCTGGCTCTTACAGGAACTCCAGTGGAAAACCGCTTGAGTGAACTTTGGAGTATTTTTGATTATCTCATGCCGGGATTTTTATATTCTTATCAGAGGTTTCGTGAAGAGTTGGAGCTTCCAATCGTACAGGATAACAGTGAGAATGAGATAAAGCGTCTTCAAAAGATGATCAGGCCCTTTGTGCTGCGGCGCTTAAAAAAGGATGTGTTAAAAGATCTGCCCAACAAACTGGAAAAAAATTATTATGCCAGGATGGAAGGGGAGCAGCAGAAGCTTTATGATGCCTATGTAAAACGGATGCGGTTGATGCTCGATAAGCAGTCGGAAGAAGAATTTAAAAGCTCTAAGCTCCAGATACTCTCGGAGCTTACCCGGTTAAGACAGCTTTGCTGCAGCCCCGAGCTGGTTTTTGAAGGTTATACAGGAGGGTCTGCAAAATCCGATCTGTGTATTGATCTTATAAAGAATGCAGTCAGCGGAGGGCATAAGATTCTCCTTTTTTCTCAGTTTACATCCATGCTTTCTATATTGGAAGAGCGGTTGAAAGCTGAAAAAATCTCGTTTTATACGCTTACCGGATCGGTAAACAAAGAAAAACGGGCCCAGATGGTGGAAGACTTTAATCATGACGATACTTCGGTTTTCTGCATTTCCCTAAAGGCAGGGGGTACCGGGTTAAATTTGACTTCCGCGGATATCGTGATTCATTATGACCCGTGGTGGAACCTGGCCGTACAGAATCAGGCCACAGACAGGGCACACCGGATCGGACAGGAACATGTGGTTATGGTCTATCGCCTGATCATTGAGGGAACCATTGAAGACAACATTGTGAAGCTCCAGGAAAAGAAAAAAGAATTGGCAGAGCAGATTTTGGGCGGAGAAGGAATGGGAAGCGCAAGCTTTACCAGAGAAGAACTGAAGGAATTATTGAAGTAAATAGATAAAGGCTGAGGATTTATGCACACTAAAACAATCAGGTATTACAACGAAAATGCCAAAGAATTTGTCTCCAATACAGTTGGAGCCAACATGGAATATAATCAGAAGCGTTTTTGTGAGAGGCTTCCGAAAGGTGCATTGATGCTTGACTTTGGCTGCGGCTCCGGGCGTGATACTAAGTATTTTATGAGTCAGGGTTATCAAGTGGAGGCGCTGGACGGATCAGAGGAACTGTGCAGGATGGCTTCGGATTTTACAGGAATTGAGGTGAAGCACAGGTACTTTCATGAACTGGATGAGGAAGATAGGTATGATGGAATTTGGGCCTGTTCCTCTATTCTTCACTTGTCGGTAAATGAGCTTAAGGAAGTTTTTCCTAAAATGGCAAAGGCATTAAGACATCAAGGGATTGTATATGCTTCATTTAAATATGGACATTTCGAGGGAGAGCGGAATGGAAGATATTTTACGGACTTGAATGAGGAGCGATTGCACAGATTGGTAGATGATACAGGAGTTTTTATTGTTGAGGAAACATGGATTACGTCTGATGTAAGACCGGGGAGAGATGAAGAAATATGGCTGAATATGATTTTGAAGAGGAGAGAAGGTTATGTTTTGGGGGGGTGAATGAGCAGTTAGAGAAGAGATTGAAATTGAAATGTAAAGATATCTATATATGCAGCCGAAAAGGCTGCTTTTTTTGTTTATTAGAAAAGCATTTGCCGTCCTGTTTCTGTTCTGATAGGTATGAACCTCTGGCTTTTAGAATATAAAAGTCTGCACAAAAAATATTAGAAAGTAAACATTTTTTGGACTGTGCAAATTTTGCATTTCTGTAGAAAGAAATTGAACATTTCTTGGACTTTACGAGTGTATTTTCATTAGTTAATCTTAAAGCATGGAAGATGCAAGGAGGTATAAAATGTCAATCTCGTATAACTTAGATGTAAGATGCTATGAAATACTGGAGTATTTATTGTACAGAGATGAATATATCACAGTACAGCAAATTGCAGAAGAAAAAGAAATTTCTAAACGAAGTGCTTATTATGATATACGAAAAATAAGTGAGTGGATGGAAACCCAAGGGATAGCTCCACTAGAAATTGAAAGAAAAAAAGGAATCTTGATTGATGAGCAGAAAAAAGGATTAATCCGTACAAGATTAAGAGAGATCTCACCCAAACTTCCTTACATATTTTCACCGGTGGAAAGAAAAAAAATTATTATTTGTTCTATATTGCAGAGAAACCGAAATCTTCATATCGATGATTTTATGGAACTTTGTCAGGTAAGCAGAAATACAATCATTAATGACATAAAGGAAGCGACTAAAGAAATCTCTAAATATCAGCTTCTCCTGACCTATGAAAATGGAGAAGGTTATCACATTACAGGAGATTTAGTACGAAAACGGAGCATTTATTTCTTATATTTTAACTCCATTGCAGACTTTTATAAAAAAAGAATTCTTCCATTAGATGCTCCAGACAAAGTACAACAGATTCTGGATAAGTTAAAAGACATTGAAGATGCACTGGATACCCAGTATGTTGCAGGAACGTTATATTCCATAGCAGTTTTTTTTTCAACCATTGAAAACCGAACCGATATCGTTGAATTTACAGAAAATGAAAAACTGGAAATTATGCATAGCATAGAGTATGAAATTGTATCAAAACAATTTACTGATTTTGAGGAAAGTGAACAGTTATATCTTGCATTACATCTGCTTGGATCCAGAACGCAGAATATTTCTGTCAATTTCAGAAATGAAGAAAGCGGACAGGAGTATCAGCGGCTTTCAAAGATTTTAGTTAAGGCGTTTTCAAGACTTGCGGGTATTGAATTTACAAGAGAAGAGGAATTGGTCGAAGCAATAGCGGCCCACTTAAAGACTTCGTTGTACCGTTACCGGTATGGAATACAACTGGGAAATCCTCTGCTGCATGATATTAAAAATGAGTATGGTGATCTGTTTGAGGTCTCAAGCAGAGCCTGCAAAGATTTGGAAAGTGAAATTGGTGTTCCTATTCCTGAGGGAGAGATTGCGTACATAACATTGCATTTTGGAGCATTTATTAACTCAGGGCAGCAAAAAAAACGGAAATTAAGGGTCTTGGTTGTCTGCCCAAACGGATTAAGTACAGCCAATATGTTATGCGGAGAAATCCACACTTTAGTTCCAAATGCCCATGCAGTTGATATTATCTCAATGAAAAATTATCACAAAGAGCATAATTATAATGTTGTAATTTCCACGATTGCAATTCCCGAAGAAAAGAATCTTATCCTGGTTCATCCGATTTTGACAGACAATGATAGGATTTTAATCTTAAAAAAATGTATGCGGATAGAGAACAGAAACAGTGCTGATATTTCCTTTATTGCAGGACTTGCAGCAAAGTATATGACACAGGACAATCTGCGCAAATTTAAAACAGAATTAACAGATTATTTTTCCAATACGGCAATTAAGACATATGTAAAAAAGGGAAATCAACACAAAGGAATCTGCCAGATGTTGGAGGAGCCTTTTATCCGCATCGTTGAGGAAAAAATGGGTTGGGTAGAAGCTGTCAGAATGTCAGGAGAAAAATTAATCAATGATGGTTATATTCTTCCCTCTTACTTAGAAAGTATTGTGGATAAAACAAGGCAGTATGGACCATATATGTTTATTACAGACTCTGTTTTTCTTGCACATTCAGATATTGAAGATGGTTCAAAACATTTGGGGATATCATTTACTATATTTAAGCAGCCAGTATTATTCCATACGTTGGATGGACAGGAACGAAAAGCAAAGATTATTTTGACTTTATGTGCAGAAGATCAGGTAACGCATATCCGAATGTTAAACGACATTATGACGATTTTTGAAGTACCCGAAAATGCAGAAAAGATTTGGAAGCTGAAAAGTGCCAAGGGTATAAGAAATACCATCTGTAAAATTGTACAGGAGGAGACATGAAAGAAATATATAACATGCTAAAAAAGGAAAATATCCAGATTATATCGAAAGTAAAAGATTGGAGGGAAGCAATCCATGTAGCAGTGCAGCCATTAGTAAACGGTGGGTATTGTGAAGCAAGATATATTGATGAGATCATTAAGAACACTGAAAAATTAGGACCTTATTATGTACTGTGCGAGAATCTAGCATTGGTTCATGGAAGTACAGATCAGGGAGTACTAAAACGGCAGATTGCAATTACATTGTTAGAAGAACCAATCAAATTTAAAGAGGATGGATACAATGTAAGAGTTATGGTGACTCTTGCAGCGACAGATTCAGACTCTCATATGGAAATCCTTCAGGCAATGTCGCAATTATTTTCTGAGCAGGACAGTGTGCAGAATATATTGAATGCCAGAACAGAAAATGAAATATATGATTTGTTCATTCACGCAACTGAAGACAAATAGGATATCAGACATCTCATAAATATAGGAGGATTTAAAATGGATTTTATTATTAATATTTTATCAACACCAGCAATTTTGGTGGGTTTCATTTCTTTATTTGGATTGCTTTTGCAAAAGAAGCCGGCCGAGGATGTAGTAAAAGGTACAGTAAAAACAATCGTTGGATTTCTAGTATTGACAGCTGGATCAAGTTTTCTGCAAACAGGGTCTTTGAATGATTTTGGAACAATTTTTAATTATGCATTCAACATGCAGGGAGTTGTACCAAATAATGAAGCGATCGTATCATTAGGCTTAAAAGAGTTTGCACAGGATACCGCTTATATTATGTGTTTAGGCATGATCGCCAATATTGTTCTGGCCAGATTTTCGAGACTGAACTACATATTTTTAACAGGTCATCATACACTGTACATGGCTTGTATGATCGCGGTTATCTTAAATGTAGGAAACTTAAGCGGGCCTTTATTATGGATTGGCGGAGGTCTGATGCTTGGACTTATCATGGTAATCTCTCCGGCACTTTGCCAGCCAACGATGGAAAAAATCACTGGTACGAGTGAGCTGGGATTTGGACATTTTGGAGGATCAGGGTATTGGTTTTCGGCACAGATAGGAAAGTTATTTAAAGGAAAAAGCAAATCAACAGAGGAGGTTAATTTTCCTCAGAGAATCTCATTTTTGAGAGATACAACCGTTGCGATTGGATTGACTATGGTAATCTTCTTTATCATTGTTACATTTGTTGCAGTTGTAGTGAGGGATGGAATGAGCGATCCAACCATCGCGGCTTTCTTCCAGGGTGAAACAAATACACACTGGTTGGTATGGGCAATCACAAAAGGATTCAGCTTTTCTGGCGGGGTATATATTATCTTAAGTGGTGTCCGTTTGATCATTGGTGAAATCGTACCTGCATTCCGCGGTATTGCAGAAAAACTTGTACCAAATGCAAAGCCAGCTATTGACTGTCCGGTTATTTTCCCATATGCGCCAAATGCAGTGCTGATCGGCTTTCTGACATCATTTGTAGGCGGAATTTTAGGATTATTTATACTTGGAGCGATCAACAAAGCGTTGATTCCGGTGGCATTGATTTTACCTGGTGTTATTCCTCACTTCTTTTGCGGTGCATCTGCTGGTGTCTTTGCCAATGCAGAAGGCGGATTAAAAGGCTGCTTGGCGGGATCATTTCTGCACGGGCTGCTGATCACATTCCTTCCGGCGATTTGTATGCCAGTTATGGGATCTTTAAATTTTGCAAACTGTACATTTTCAGATGCTGACTTCTCAATCTTGGGAATTATATTAGGAAATATAACAAAATTTATCAAAGACGGCGGTTTGTTTGGAGTATGCATCGTATTATTCCTGCTTCCAATCATTTTTAATATCGTTGCACCAAAAAAACAGGTACAATAATCTAATTTATTTTAGGAGGTAATCGTTATGGTACATTCAATCATGTGTTGTTGTGGTTCAGGATTAGGTTCCAGCATGCTGGTTCGTATGAATGTGGAAAAAGCACTTAAAAAACTTGGAGCTTCAGGGATTTCGGTATCTCATTCATCTTTATCGGATGCTGCAGAAGGAGCGGCAGATTTATTTGTTGTCGGAAAAGACCTTGCTAATTTTGTAAAGGAGCTGCCAAGAGTTATTATTCTTGACAATATCATGGACAAAGCGGAATTAGAAACAAAATTGAAAGCAGAGATTGAGAAAGAGTAGGCAGAACTTATGGAGAAAAGTGAATTGCAGCAGTTAAAGGTACTTTCTGCCCGGATCCGCTTGGATGTGTTGGAGATGCTGGAAAAGCGCGGGTATGGACATATAGGGGGCTCATTATCTATTGTGGAATTGATGAGTGTATTATACGGAAAACAGCTGAAATATGATCCCCAAAATCCTAACTGGGAGGATAGGGATATGGTTGTTTTATCCAAAGGCCATGCAGGACCAGTATGGTATTCTGCACTAGCAGAAAAAAATTTTTTCGACAAAGGATGGCTGAGCACTTTAAATGATGGAGGGACCAGACTGCCATCGCATCCTGACCGTTTAAAAACACCAGGTGTTGATATGACGACAGGTTCTTTGGGACAAGGAACTTCTGCGGCAGCAGGGATTGCAACAGGATTCCGAATGAAAGGATCTGACCAATATGTTTATTTGATTGTAGGAGATGGTGAATTAAACGAAGGGCAATGTTGGGAGGCATTTCAATATATTGCACATTACCGCCTCAATCATTGTATTGTTATTATCGATGAAAACAAGAAACAGTTGGATGGAACAACAATGGAAATCATGAATCCTTTTAGCATTGCCGATAAGATGAAGGCCTTTGGATTTCATACAGAAACAGTAAAAGGAGATGATGAAGAAGCAATTAATGAGGCTATCTGCAGGGCAAAAGAAGTAGGTAATCAGGCAGTGTGTATTGTTTTAGATACTGTGAAAGGAGCAGGGGTTCCTTATTTTGAACAGCTTGCAGGGAATCATTCAGTCAAGTTTAATAATGAAGAAATTCTGGAGGCAAACCATGAAGCCATGAAAACACTGCAAAAAGTCATTGAAGGGGGTGAAAAGGAATGTTTAAATTAGCTGAAAACAGACAAGAAAAAGGTCGAGAATTACGCTATTGCGTAGTTGAAACTTTACAAGAGCTCATGGACTCAGATGACAAAGTGGTTGCCATGGAAGCTGACTTGGGCGGAGCCAGCGGATTTACAAAGATCCAGCAGAGCAATCCAGACCGATTTGTACAATGTGGAATTGCAGAAGCTAATATGATCGGCGTTGCAGCAGGTTTATCTGTTACAGGATTTAAACCTTTTGTACATACTTTTGGCCCGTTCGCAACAAGAAGAGTATTTGATCAATTGTATCTGTCTGGAGCATATGCAGAAAATACCATCAATATTTATGGATCTGATCCGGGGTTTGCAGTCGGGGCAAACGGAGGAACCCATACAACATGGGAAGATGTGGCATTGATGAGAGAAATACCAGGAGCCGTTGTTTGTGATGCAGCTGATGACGTGCAGATGGAATGGATCTTAAAAGAATTTGCGGCTATGGACGGAATTCATTATGTCAGAGGAAACCGAAAAGATGTCAGAAACGTGTATCAAAAAGGTTCTGGTTTTACCATTGGAAAAGGAAATGTTTTGAAAGAAGGAGAAGAAATATTATTGGTTGCATCTGGTCAGTTAGTATCAGAAGCTATGGATTGTGCTGAACAATTAGAAAGGGAAGGCCATTCAATTGAAGTAATTGATATGTTTACGATCAAACCTTTAGATACAAAATTGATAAAAAAAGAGGCGGAGAACAAGAAATTAATTATTACATTTGAAAATCACTCAATTTATGGAGGTTTAGGAAGTGCGGTTGCTGAAGTAATAGCAGAAGAAAATATTCCAGTACCGTTTAAGCGAGTAGGTGTAAATGAAAGATTCGGACAGGTCGGAACGCCGGAATTTTTACAAGAGGAATTTGGGCTGACGGCAGAACACTTGAAAAAGGAGATAGAGAACTATTTATAGAAGCATTCAAAAATGTAGATAATTGATTTAATAGGAGTATTTTTAATAAACCTCCAAACTGATATAAGATGAACTTATCAGTTTGGAGGTTTTTATAATATCAAAGGCGATCTTACATATATCCTACTCTTTCCCATCCCAACAATAAGTACAAAGTTTCTTAGGATCTAATCCGACAGACTCAATCATATCATCCAGCCTGTGATACCGGAGTGATGTAAAATTCAGCTGCTTACAGATCTCATCTATCATACCCTGATATTCCGGGGAGTCCGGATTTGAAAACTTCTCCAGATGTACATTCTTGTAATCTCCGCTGATCTGTTCAATGATCCGGCGTGTGATCAGATCCATTTCAGAAGTAGACCGTGAGAAATTCAAATATTTGCATCCGTATATGATCGGCGGACAGGCCGGGCGGACATGAACCTCTTTTGCACCGCTCTGATAAAGGAATTCTGTGGTTTCCCGGAGCTGGGTTCCCCTTACGATGGAGTCATCAATCAATAAAAGGCTTTTATCCTGGATCAGTTCGTGGACCGGGATCAGTTTCATCTTGGCGATCAGATTCCTTTTGCTCTGTATGGTCGGCATAAAGGAACGAGGCCAGGTCGGTGTATATTTAATAAATGGTCTGGAAAATGGGATTCCGGATTCGTTGGCATATCCTATAGCATGTGCGGTTCCTGAATCAGGGACTCCTGCCACTGTATCCGGTGAGGCATCATCACGCTGAGCCAGCTTCTTTCCGCACTCATAGCGCATTTCCTCCACGCTGATTCCTTCATAAGAGGACGAAGGATAACCATAATAAACCCAAAGGAAAGTACAGATCTTCATATCTTCGCCTGGCTTTGCCAGAGTCTGAATGCCTTCGGGCGTAAGAATCACGATCTCTCCGGGACCAAGCTCACGTTCGGCCACATATCCGAGATTCAAATAGGCAAAACTCTCAAAGGAAATACAGTAGCCATCGTCTTTTTTGCCTACAGCAATCGGAGTGCGGCCCATTTTGTCTCTGGCGGCATAGATGCCTTTCGGTGTCAGAAGCACGATCGTCATGGAACCGTCGATGACATCCTGTGCATGCTGAATTCCTTCCACGAGATGTTCTTTCTGATTGATGATAGCAGCAACCAGCTCCGTTGCGTTAATATCTCCGCCGCTCATTTCAAGAAAATGTGTGTGGCCTGAATCAAACATCTGCTTTATAATTTCATCCGTGTTATTGATCTTTCCTACTGTCATGATCGCGTAAGTACCGTGGTGGGAGCGAACGATCAGCGGCTGCGGTTCGTAATCGGAAATACAGCCGATGCCCATATATCCGTGCATTTTGTTGACGTCTTTGTCAAATTTTGTCCGGAACGGAGCATTTTCTATGTTATGAATGGCCCGGTCAAAACCGTCGTCTTTACTGTAAACCGCCATACCGGCACGTCTTGTCCCAAGATGGGAATGATAGTCTGTCCCAAAATATAAATCAAAAACACAATCCTGTTTTGAAGTGACACCAAAAAATCCGCCCATAAATTCCTCCGTTTTGTAAATAAAATTATATTGCTGTATTTATTATAACCAAACGGAAGGAACGGGACAAGGAAAGATTGGTATTCTTTCGAAATGGGAATTGATTTAATTCAATATATTCATTATAATACAAACATACCGTTAAACCGAGACATACGAAAACTTTATATACAGGGGTGCTGGCAGACTGCCGGCTGAGAGTAAGACGAGAAGAAGTCTTTAACCCTTATACCTGATCTGGGTAATGCCAGCGTAGGAATAAAACAGTACAGTTGTACATGAGACTATTTCCCCGTTGGATTTTATCCGGCGGGGTTTTTATTTCATAGTAAAGTTCTACGACCTTCCCTAATGAAATAAAAATGCTCCGCAGGTTGTGCACAGATGCGCAAGGAAATTATTTGCCTTTGGCAAATTGCATCCGGCACGCAAAGTTGTCAAGGAAACAGATTTATGAGGAGGAAAGAAATATGAATGCAAGCGTAGCGATCCAAACACTGCCGGAGGCAGCCAATGACGAAGAATTGATCCGTATTGTGGATCAGGTAATTGATTATATTAAGAGTACGGGACTGAATTATTATGTGGGACCGTTTGAAACTGCGATTGAGGGTGACTACGATGAACTGATGGACATTGTGAAAGAGTGTCAGCATATCGCTGTCCGTGCGGGTGCACCGTCGGTTGCGGCTTACATTAAAGTGTCCTATAAGCCAGAAGGGGATGTGCTTACCATTGATAAAAAAGTTACAAAACACCACCAATAAACTGTGGCCGGCAGCGGCGATCCTTGTGCTTCTGGCATTATGGCAGACTGCCAGCGGGACAGGGATGGTTTCAAAATTTCTGCTTCCGTCGCCGGTGGATGTGGTCAAGGCATTTGTGAATGATTTTTCACTGCTGATGACGAATGCGAGAGTGACCATAATTGAATCGTTTATCGGTCTGCTGATGGGCGTTGTCATTGGTTTTTTTATGGCAGTGCTCATGGATCATTTCGATAAAATGTATAAGGCATTTTATCCGCTGATCGTGTTGACGCAGACGGTGCCCACAGTGGCCATTGCGCCGCTCCTTGTATTGTGGTTTGGATATGAAATGCTTCCAAAGGTAATCTTGATTATTATCGTGACATTTTTTCCGATTACTGTGAGCCTGCTGGACGGCTTTCGTTCGGCGGACAAAGATACAATCAGTCTGATGCGATCCATGGGTGCGTCAAAGCTGCAGATATTCCGGTATGTGAAATTTCCGGGATCTCTGGGCCAGTTTTTTGCCAGCCTGCGGATTTCAGCTTCCTATGCAGTTGTGGGAGCCGTCATTTCAGAATGGCTGGGAGGATTTGAAGGTCTGGGCGTCTATATGATCCGGGTTAAGAAAGGTTTTGCATTTGACAAAATGTTCGCGGTGATCTTTATGATTTCTGCGATCAGTCTGCTGCTGATGTGGGCAGTCAATTTTCTGCAGAAGAAATGTATGCCATGGGAGAGCCGGGAATAGCCGAAAAAGTGAAAAGAGGATGATGATTATGAAAAAGAGAATGTTAGCTGTATTCCTTTCTGCATTATTAGCTGTATCAATGACTGGATGCGGATCAAAGAAAGAGGAAGCCGGAGACGGAAAGCTTAAAAAGATTACATTTGTTCTGGACTGGACACCGAATACTAACCACACAGGTATTTATGTGGCAAAGGAAAAAGGATATTTTAAAGAGGCCGGCCTGGACGTGGAAATCGTACAGCCGCCGGAGGACGGAGCAGAAGTACTTGTGGGCTCCGGGAAAGCACAGTTCGGTATTTCATTTCAGGATACAATGATGCCTGCTGTCGTTGGAGATGATGCCCTTCCGATCAAGGCTGTGGCAGCAGTTTTACAGCATAATACATCGGGGATCGTTTCCCGGAAGGGGGAAGGGATCAAGCGTCCGAAGGGGCTGGAAGGCAAAAAATATGCCACATGGAATCAGGATATTGAAAAAGCAATCTTAAAACAGGTGGTTGAGAAGGACAAAGGGAATTTCAGCAAGGTAGAAATGATCTCGAGCACTGTCACCGATGAGGTCTCTGCATTAAAGAGCAAAAAAGTGGATGCCATCTGGATCTACTATGGATGGGCGGGGATTGCCACAGAGGTGGCCGGACTTGATACAGATTACTTTGCATTTAAAGATATTGATCCGGTCTTTGACTATTATACGCCGGTGATCATTGGGAACAGTGAATGGATGAAAAAGAATCCGGAAACGGCAAAAGCATTTTTGTCAGCCGCAAAAAAGGGCTATGAGTATGCCATCGAACATCCGAAAGATGCAGGAGATATTCTCTGTGAAGCCTCACCGGAACTGGATTCCAAAATGGTACAGGCCAGCCAGAAATATATGAAAGACCAGTATAAAGCCGAAGTGAAGCAATGGGGCTATATCAATCCAAAAAGGTGGAATGCATTTTATAACTGGATCAGTGAAAAAGGTCTTTCAAAAACGAAGATTCCGGAAAACACCGGATTTACCAATGACTATTTGGAGTAAAGAAAATGTCGGATTTGACTGTAACGGATGTTACGCTTGCATATGAGAATACAAATATAATAGAAGACATCAATATAGAGCTGCATGACAATGAGCTGGTCTGTCTGCTGGGAGCCAGCGGCGGAGGGAAGACGACTCTGTTTAATGTAATTTCCGGACTGAAAAAACCTGATCAGGGAAAAGTTATGCTGAACGGCAGGGATATTACCGGGCGGCCGGGGCATATCAGTTATATGCTTCAGAAAGATTTACTGCTTCCTTACCGGACGATTGAGGATAATGTAGCACTGCCGCTTTTGATTAAAGGTGAGAACAAAAAAACTGCCCGGCAAAAAGCCGGGGCACTCTTTCAGGAGTTTGGCCTTGAGGGCACTCAGGAAAAGTATCCAAAACAGCTTTCAGGAGGTATGCGTCAGAGGGCCGCACTGCTGAGGACCTATATGTTTTCTGAAGATGTGGCTTTGCTGGACGAACCTTTCAGTGCATTGGATACACTGACCAAAAGTGATATGCACCGGTGGTATCTGGATGTGATGGATAAGATCCATCTGTCTACGCTGTTTATCACCCATGATATTGATGAAGCAATTTTGCTTTCGGACAGGATTTATCTGCTGACCGGAAGGCCTGGGAGGATTACGGAAGAAATTGTGATCCGGGAGCCGAAGCCCCGGAGGAAGGATTTTAATCTGACGGAAGAATTTTTGGAGTATAAGAAAGATATATTAAAAAAACTTTAGACAGATATGATTATATTGATACAGGCCCTTGGAAAATATTATATATTGTTTTCCAAGGGTCATTTTTATAATCTAAATTAGAGAGATAACATATGTAAACGGATGCACTGGGGCTGCATCCGTATTTCATTTCTCAGGAGAAAGCTTGTTATCGTATGAAGGTTCCATTTTCAGTACAATATTTGCACAAAACAAGAAAAAAAGAGTGATATTAATTGCTATTTTCTGAAAATAATAATGAGAATATAATGAAATCACAGAGAAAAGTGAAACAGTCAGGAGGAGCAAACATGTACGAAAAGGAAATGATCATTAATAACAAAACAGGACTTCATGCCAGGCCGGCAACAGACTTATCTACATTATGTCAAGCTTATGAAAGTGATATAAAAATCAGGGCAGAAGACACGGAAATCGACGCCAAAAGTATTATCAGTATTTTGTCAGGGGGAATATGTAAAGGCACAAAAATCAAACTTGTAGTAAATGGAACAGATGAAAAAGAAGCAGGAGAAAAAATCAGTGAATTTATTGAAAATTTAAAGGAGTAGATTGCTTTGGAATTAAAAAGCAGACCGGCATATATTTTAAAAATTATACTGGAACAAAAAAAGGGTTATACTGTTGACCGCATTATTGAGAAACTAAATATTACAAAGAGAACATTTTACTATGACATTGAACTGATCAATGACTGGCTGCAAAGCAGAGGATTAGGGAAGCTGGAAATAAAGTCAAAAGTTATCTGTGTGAAATCAAAGAAAATTGAAATGTTGGAAGCTGAGATGAGAAAGAACGGAAGTTATTATTATTCCGTACAAGAGAGAAGAATACTGGAGCTTTTGATGATACTGCTGTCTGCTGAAGTTGTAACCATAGAGAAAATGCAGAACCTTTTTGATGTCAGCAAAAATACGATCCTAAAGGACATTAAAGAGTGGAAAAAAATTTTGGGGAACCAGGACATTTCCATAGCAAGTTCAATCAAGTTCGGATATGTACTCCAGGGAGAAGAATTTGCGATCAGAAAAATTGTTGGAAAGGAAATAAAGAAACTAAAAAATTTTCAGCCTAAAGATATTTTAAAAAAGTGGATGCAGAAATCTTTGGTTACGATAACCGGGGAGGACTATGATTATCTGGAGATCGCCAGATGTCTGATAAAGCAGTATGAACAAGACGAAAATATCAAACTGGTTTTGGAAAATGAAGAGCTGGAGTGCAGCATGATCCTGATTTCCTGGATCAGAAGCATGGATGGTTACACGATGAATCTTCATACAGAAGAAAAGGTGACTTTAGTTGAGACAAAGCCGTATCAATCGCTGAAACAGAGTTTTGAAAAATTAAAAGTTTATAACTTAGAAATTCCTGAATCGGAAATATATTATATTGCAACGCTCTTGTTAGGGATAAAGGTTGCACAGTTTGTGTCTCAGGATCAGGAAGATTTGTATATTTCTAATTTTACAAAGGCGCTTGTTGTAAATTTTGAACGGATTGCGTGTATTTCTTTTGATAATAAAGACCGCTTAATGACAAGATTAAAAGGGCATATCAGACCATTGTATTATAGATTGAAATATGGAGTTCAATCGACAAATCCGCTGGTACAGGACGTTATGAGAATGTATCCCGAAATATATGATTTCACTGGGAAAGCAGTGAGAGAGATGAAAGATGACCTTGCCAAAATGTTAACATCAGATGAGATCGCATACTTAACAATCTATTTTATAAGCGATGAGAAGTATCAGACAATCCAAAAGAAAAGCAGCGTCTCTAAGGTCTTAGTACTCTGCGCAGATGGAATGGCAACCTCAACTTTGGTAAAAGAACAGCTGAAAACACTGTTTGGCAGTACCGCCGATATTAAATTGGGCATTATTTCTGAAGCTAAAAAATATAATCTGGACGATTTTGCACTGATCATTTCCACGGGATATTCAGAGCTGCTGACACACCGGAAAAATATTGTGTTCACCAATGTTATTTTGGAGGATACTGATAAGAAAAAAATTATCCAGGTCATGAATCAGTGCGGGGTCATCGGTGAGTATAACAAAACAATTCAAAGAATTATATCGGCGGCCATTCGGAGTACAAATGGTATTGTTGATGAAAATGAACTATATTTTGACGTGCTGCGGATATTATTTGAATCTGATAACAGAAAGATAGACAAAAAATTAAATTCCATTGCAGATTATATTCAAAATGAAAGGTATAGCGTACTGTCTGCACACAGCACCAAAGAAGAGCTGCTCATGCTGGGATGCCAGAAAGCGGTTGGAGAAAAAGCGTGGAAGCGGCTGTATAACAGGTTATGCAATATGATGAACCATAACAAAATAAAATTTTATGAAATTTCTCAGGATGTTGTAATACTCCATTGTCCCATGCGCGGAGATTTAAATGTAGAAATAAATTATGAAATTGTTGTTTCAGAAGAAAGGATAAAAATATCTGAAGAGATAAAAGGGAAGATATTTATTTTCTTTGTCACCGTAGATCAGAATACACATTTCCCTGTGCTGGAAGGTATTTATCGTTACTGTGAGAGTGAAAAGGGGAAAAGTTTTATCAATGCTATGAAAGGAGTTAAAAAGTGAAAAAACTGAGAGGAGTTGGAGGTGCTGAAGGAAAAGCTGCGGGCACCATTCTGGTTTTAAACGAGTTGAAATATGAAGTTAAAGCTGAAAAGACTGACGATGCTGAATATGAAATCAGCCGCTTTGAAACTGTAAGAAAAGAATATAAGGAGGAGCTGAAACAACTGTATAGAGAGGCGGAGGTTTCAGCAGGGGAAGAGCCTGCAAACATTTTCCTGGCTTATATTGAAATGGTAAATGATGATGCTTTTTTTCAGAAAATTATCAAGAGGGTACAAAATGAAAAACGGAACCTGGTTTATATTTTGGAAGAGGAGAAAACAGCAGCAGCGGCACTATTTAAAAGTATGGATGATCCATATATGCGGGAGAGGGGGACTGACATCGAAAATGTCTGTAATGCTTTGATCAGGAAGATGGAAGGATTAAATTCTCCGATGGATCAGGTTGAAAAATTAAAAGAAGATGTTGTGATTGTCGCTGCAGATCTGACACCCGAAGATATGATCCGGATGGACACAACATATGTAAAGGGCTTTGTAACTGAAAGAGGAGGGAACACATCTCATACGGTGATCCTTGCAAAAGCATTAGGGATACCGGCTGTTGTGGGTGTGAAAAATATATTGGATGAAGCCGGTTCTAAAACTAATATTTATATGGATGGCGGTGAAGGCACGATAATTATAGATCCGGATCAGTAGTTATCGGACATCCTTTGAGAGGAGGTTTCTATGGAAAAAAGGTGCATATACTGTGGACAGCCGATCACCAAAAAGCCGGCAGCTGTTTGGCTGAAAAGGGAAAAAGAAGAAGTCCAGTGCTGCAGTATGGACTGTTGTAACAAAACGTCCAGATTTATTAAGTGGGATAATGCATCAAGGCTTAAAGCATATGTAATCATTGGAATATGTGCTGCTGTCAATTTAATAAACATCGGTTTGTCGATGAAAGGCTGGTGGACACATATACCGCTGGTCATCATAGGGATTTGTTTATGTAAGTGGCCGCTGGTATTTATGCATTTTCATAACTATGAAAGATTTGGAATATGGAAAACGCTCAAGTATGTTCGTTTTGCAGCAGGGGCGCTTATTGTGTTTGGAGCAGTTATTACGGTATGGGATATGTCCTTCTTATAAAACAGGTATAAAAAATGTAAAATCAGTGAAATAAAAAGTGAAAAAAACTGCTCTTTTTGTTAAAAAACATCAGTGTTATAGTATATTTAGAAATTAAGTTATCGGTAACTAAATATTCTATTAAAATCTAAAAATAGAAAGAGGTGACAATTTTTGAGGCTGCTAGATGAAGAACTTGTAATTTTGGATGCAGATGTTAAAACGGCAGAAGACTGTATTCGGCTCGGAGGAACGATTTTTTATGAAAAAGGGTATGTAAAAGATGGATATACACAGGCAGTGATAGACCGGGAGAAAGTATATCCCACCGGTTTGCCCGGAAAAGGAGTGGCGATTGCGATTCCTCATACAAATAATACATATGTAAATAAACCGGCAGTAGGTGTCATCGTACCCAGAGAACCTGTAAGATTTTGTGCAATGGGAACAAAAGATGTGTGGCTGGATTGTGAAGTGATTATTCCTCTGGTAATCAAAGATTCGGATATGCAGATCAGTATGCTGAAGCAGATGATGAAGATCATTCAAAACGGAGAGCTGTTGAAGAAGATCAGGGATTCTAAAGACAGATCAGAAATCCTGGATTGTTTAAAAATCTTAGAAGATTAGAAAGGAAGAGAAATTATGAGAGCAATAAAAGTATTATCAGTGTGCGGTTCAGGAACAGTGAGTTCAGCAATGCTTTCTTCAAAATTAGCAGATATATTTGAGGAAAAAGGATATGAGATGGAAGCTACGGAAGTGAGTCCCGGAGGAGTTCCGGGTGCCATGCAGGGAGGCGGTTATGACCTGATCGTTTACACAAGCCCTGTGGAAGGAAACTACGGAGTTCCCATTTTGAATGCCACAGGTTTCCTTGTGGGCATTAATGAAGAAGAATTTATTGAAGAATTAATGCAGGAGGTAGAGAGTCTGGAACTGTAGTTTTGAAAGGCGGGAAAACATTCATACGAGGAGGTTGAAATATGTGGGATACACTGAAACTGTTTTTTGATACATTCGGAAACTATATAACAGTGCCGATTATCATATTTATTATTTGTTTAATATTCAAAGCACCGGTAAAAAAGGCTTTTATGTCTGCTGTGCTGATCGGTGTCGGTTTGAAAGGTATGGCGTTTATAACCAGTGCGTTTGGCAGCGTATTATCAGCGTTAGTAACAAAACTGATCGAGCAGACGGGAATCAATCTGCCGGCGCTGGATGTAGGGTGGCAGGCCGTTGCTTCGGTAGCTTATTCCACTGACATTGGGATGATGTTTATCGGAGTCGGGCTGATCTTCCAGATTGTAATTTTCCTGGTAAAGATTACAGATATCTTTCAGCCGTCGGATCTGTGGAATAATTACTCAATCATCGTGTGGGGATCGCTGTTATACCAGATCAAAGGAAACCTTGTGATGGCATTTGTTCTTATGCTTTTTGTCAATTTGGTTGTCTTGCTGCTTGCAGAGATTGTCCAAAAGCGATGGTCTACATACTATCATTATCCAGGCTGTGCAATGATAGCGCCGCATCATATGGGGGATGTACCTCTGTACTTAGCCTTAGACTTTGCACTTGGGAAACTGGGAGCAGATAAGATTAATTTAAGACCGGATGCAATTAAGAAGAAAATCGGATTTCTGGGCGAACCAATGTATGTAGGCCTGATCGTAGGACTGATTCTTGGAATCGTCGGAAATATATCGACTTTAAATGAGATGACTTCATGGGGACAGGTTGCAGATGTTGCGGTGACCTGTTCAGCAGTAATGGCAATCTTTCCAAAGATTGCGGGATTGTTTGCCTCAGGATTTACTGTCATTACGGATTACTCAAGAAAGGCATTAAAGAAATCAAAGTATGGAAAGGACCGGGAGTTTATCGTCGCAGTAAATGATGCACTGGGATATGGAGAAGCGGCTACATTGACAACAGGCTTGTTAGTTATCCCGGTGGCCCTTCTGTTAGCCTTCATTTTGCCTGGAAATATCGTTCTTCCGGTAATGGTATTGCCCTCTCTTCCATATATGGTAGAAGTTCCGGTATCTCTGTCAAACGGCAACATCTTTAAATCCTGGATTGCAGCCTGTATTGTGTTCTGCGCAAAGCTGTTAATGGCATCCTCCTGGGCAGCCGTATTTACAGACATCGCAGTAAATGCCGGATATGAAGTGACTGCAGGAACTGTATTAATTATCGGATTTATTCTGTCAAACTGTACGGCAGGGCTTATTACATACGCATTCCTGACCATGAATCCGATCATTATTGGAGCGGTCATAGCTGTCTATCTTTTGTGTTTCGTATTATTTAAGAAAAATAAACAAAGAGTATGGGATTATTTAGAATCTAATGCTATGGGAGGAGCACAGGCAGCCGCCGGAGCATCGGGCGGAGAAACTGCATAAGACCCAGTGCGGATGATACTTTGAAACGAAAGGGGAAATTATGAAGATTGCAGTAGTAGGGGATATCATCGTGAGCAGCGGATTGCTGGCAGAAGCCGCAAAAAGCCTGAACATTGATGATGAACCGGAAATTAAAGAAATTGTTTGGAAAGCAGATGACCGAAAGGATTTTCAGAAAAAGGCTTTAAACATAGAAACAAAGGGGCCGGAGGCAGAAGAGATTCCAGAAGAACTTTATACCGAAATAGAAGATGCAGATATTCTGCTGGTACATTTCTGTCCCGTTCCGAAAAAATTAATTGAGAGGGCTCAAAATCTAAAGCTGATTGGAACATGCCGCGGGGGACTGGAGCATGTAGATGTGGAAGCCGCAACTGAAAAAAATATTCCGGTGGTGCATGTGATAAGAAATGCGGAAGCAACTTCAGATTTTGCGGTCGGCTTAATGTTTGCTGAGACAAGAAACATTGCAAGAGCCCACGCAGCAATGAAACAGGGCATCTGGAGAAAAGAGTATGTTAATTCAGCATATACCACTGCAATGAGAGAAATGACAGTAGGGATCATAGGGCTGGGACATATCGGACGTTTAGTGGCGGAAAAAGCCGCCGGGATCGGCATGAAAATCATCGCTTATGATCCATTTGTGACTCAGGATGCCATGAATGCCAAAGGCATTGCTGTAACAATGAAAGAGAAAGAAGAAGTGTTCAGAGAAGCGGATATTATATCACTTCATTTAAGGGTAACACCGGAGACTGAAAACAGTATTAATGAAGAAGTTATCAGTCTTATGAAACCGACGGCGTATCTGATCAACACATCCAGAGCGAAGGTCTTAGATAAAGGGGCATTTATTGAGGCATTAGAAAATAAACGGATCGGCGGAGCGGCATTAGATGTGTATTGGAATGAACCGCTGGATAAGGACGATCCGCTTCTGAAACTGGATAATATTACTTTAACGCCGCATAACGCCGGAAATGTTGTCGATGCCCTCCCAAAATCTCCAAAACTACTGGTAGACACGATTAATCGTTTTTGGGAGACAAAAACCAGTGATATGATAGTCAATTTAAACGAGATCACATTTTAAAAAGGGGAACAATATGTTATTAAAAAAAGAAAGAGAATTGGTAGTCGAGTACGGCAAAAAAATGAGTGCAGCCGGTCTCAGCAAGGGGACAAGCGGAAATATCAGTATATATAATGCAGAAGAAAAGATGATGGCAATCAGTCCATCCGGCGTAGGTTATTTTGAAACTGCCCCGGAGGATGTCGTTGTGATGGATTTAGAAGGAAATGTCGTTGAAGGTGATAAAAAGCCTTCCAGTGAATGGGGGCTGCACACAGTTTTTTATGTAAATAAACCGGATGCAAGGGCAGTCGTACATACACATTCTGCTTATTGTACAACATTTGCATGTCTGAATATGCCGATTAAGGCCTTGCATTATGTCATCGGAGGTGCGGGAACGTCGATGGTACCGTGTGCACCATACTGTACATTCGGAACTCCGGAGCTTGCGGAGGTAGCGATCAAAGCCTGCGGAAAGGGGAAAGCTGTTTTACTTGCAAATCATGGGCTTTTGACTTGCGGACCCGGAATTGAAAAAGCATTTGGTCTGGCAGTGAATATGGAATTTTGTGCGGAAATGCAGTATCGGGCAATGTCAGTCGGTGAACCGGTTGTTTTAAGTGACGAAGAAATGAACGTGGTTATGGAGAAATTCAAATCATATGGACAGCCAAAAAAAGGCAAAGAAGATCAGACATCCAATTGTTACTGATGTTTCAATCCCGGTTTCCGCTTTTGGAGCCGGGATTTCCAATTTAATTTAAGGAGGAGCAGAGTCCCGGAATGAAAATGAGAAGAGCAGTTTTGTATGAACAGGAGGATCTTCGGATTGAAGAATGTGAGGTTCCTGAAATCGGAGAAGGAGATGTTTTAGTAAAAAACAAGATCTCTGCCACGTGTGGGACGGATGTAAAAATATATAAGAGGGGATATCCTTTATTGAAACCACCGCATCCATTCGGACATGAATACTCGGGAGTGATTGCCGCAGTGGGGAAAAAGGTTAAGAATTTTAAAGAGGGAGACCGGGTAGCTGTGCACAATACAGCCCCATGTAATCATTGTTATTTCTGTAAAAAGGGATTTCCTTCTATGTGCGAAGACATGTTATTTAACAGAGGGACCTATGCAGAATATGTAAAAGTACCGGAGAGAATTGTAGAACAGAATATGTTTTTGCTTGATGATTCGATTTCTCATAAGAGTGCTTCCCTGATGGAGCCATTTTCCTGTGCTGTATATGGAATAGAAGAATGCCCCATTCACTTAGGTGATGTAGTAGCGGTAAACGGTGCGGGTCCGATCGGTTTGATGTTTGCGAGGCTTGCAGTGTTAAAAGGCGCTCATGTTATTGTTACGGATAAGGCACAAAATCGATTGGAGCTTGCAAAGAAGCTGGGGGTTCATGAGATATTAAATATTACAGATATTGAGGACAGCGCATATGCAGTAAAAGCGATGACAGAAGGAGGCAGGGGAGCGGATATTGTAATTGAGGCTACCGGCCTGATCAATGTATGGGAAAGCAGTGTTAAGATGGCAAGGAAAGCCGGGTTTGTTCTTTTATTCGGCGGAACAAAGGAAAAAAGCATCCTTTCGATTGATGCAACTCTTCTGCACTATTCACAAGTAACGGTCAAAGGTGTATTTCACACAACCCCGAGACATGTTCGAACTGCGTTGGAGTTGTTAAAAATGGGAGTGATCCAAAGTGATGATTTTATTCAAAAGGAGTATCCGCTTGAGAAACTGGAAGAGGCGATACTTGAACATGCGGCCCAAAAAGTAATTAAAAATTGTATTGTTTACTAGGCAGAAAAGGATGGTGATAACATGTATTCTATAAAATTAGGGTGCGAAAAAATTTACTGGGGGAAGAACGCTGTACAACAGCTTAAGACACTGGAAGGACCAAGAAAAAGAGCATTTATTGTCATGAGCGGAAATGTTCTTATAGATGTCGGCTCCTATAAAAAAGTTACGGATGTTTTAGAAGAAGCCGGTTTTGAATACGAGGCCTACACAGAAGTTGAACCGGAGCCAAGTTTTCATACAATTTTAAAGGGTGCAGAAAAGATGAAGACTTTTGAACCGGACTGGATTATAGGATTTGGCGGCGGATCAGCAATGGATGCAGCAAAAGCTATGTGGGTGTTTTATGAGAATCCTGCCTATCGAACACTGGAGGAGACAATGCCTCCGAATATCATAGAGAATTTAAGAGTGAAAGCAAAAGTCTGCTGTATTGCCACATCTGCCGGAACAGGAAGTGAGGCAACCAGAGCAGCTTTAATTAAGGATATTGAACAAAAGAAAAAATATTCTGTCAGAGACATGAATGGAAGACTGGTTCCGGATGCAGCTGTTTTAGATCCTGAATTTACGGCAACGATGCCTAAGAGTTTAACGGCAGCTTCCGGAATGGATGCCCTGACACATGCAATAGAATCTTATGTAACGCCAACTGCAAATCCATTTTCAAAGGCAATGTCCCTGGCCGCTTTTCTTTATGGATATAAGAGTCTGGAAAAAGTGTACGAAAATCCGGAAGATGAAAATGCAGGGGCAGAGATGTTGGCCGCATCCTGCATGGGAGGAATCGCATTCTCTAATTCTGGATTAGGAATTGTTCATGGGATTGCTCATTCTTTCGGGGCGGAATATGGAGTGCCCCATGGGCTTGCCAATGCGATTGTACTTCCATACGGATTGGAATATAACAGTCGGAATGATGAAGTTAAAAAAATGTACGACGAACTTGCAGGATTTATAGGAAAAAAATCATTGGCGGATGCGATTGCCGAGCTGAGCGAGAAAATAGATATTCCAAAAACAATGAAAGAAAAAGTACAGGAAGACACTTTTATTAAGAATTTGGATAAATTAACAGAAAAAGCAATGAGTGACGTGGCAACGCCATTTAATCCGATTCAGCCAACGGCAGAAGAGATGAAGGAATTAATTCTTAAGGTATACTATGGGAAAGATACTGTGAACAGCTTGTAAAGGCTTAGTTTCATATTTTGTCAAAGCTAACCTTTGAGATCAATTGATTTCAGAGGTTAGCTTTTTGAAAGAAAATCTTTAAAAATTCGTCAAACCGCATGGAAACGGGGATTTTGTGCGGACAGCATTAAGACTCATATTTTATATTGTCTGGCTGGGGACTCCTGTTTACTTGGGCAGTAACGTCTGCTGTACTCTTAAGTTCCTTATGAAGGTGCAGAGCCATAAATACTGTAATAACCCCAGAGATAACATCAGCAATCGGCTGAGCATAAAGAATTCCGCTGATACCCCAAAGTGCCGGGAAAATAAAGATGACAGGGACAAAGCAGATTCCCTGCCTGCATGCACCCAGGATAAAACCTTCCTTTGCTTTTCCCAGAGCAAGGAAAAGGGATGAATATACCGTATAGAAACCAAAGAGCAGAAAAGATAAACCGTTTGCCCGCAGTGCCTTTTGGCCGGCACGGATCATTTCCATATCTCCTTCTGTGAATCCTGAAATGATAGATGAGGAAAACGAAGCCGCAGCTGCCCCAAAGATTACGCAGAATATTGTGGACCATATAATAGAAGTTTTGACCGCTTCATGTAAGCGGTCATATTTTTTTGCCCCATAGCTGAATCCTGCAATTGGCTGAAAGCCTTTGATAAATCCGAAGACCATGAGACTTGCCATAGAAATAACCCTTGTTACCACACCCATAGCGGCGATGACGGAATCCCCGTATACTTTCGTCTGTTTGTTGATCAGTGCGATGGAAAGACTGGTCAGCAGCTGAAAGATCAGGGTAGGAATCCCTATTTTCATGATTTCCGATATCATTTTTTTAGAAAAACAGCAGTCTTTTATTTTGAAATCAAATACACTTTTCTTTCTGAATACATAACATAAATACACAGCGGTAGAAACTATTTGTGAGATGGCCGTAGCGATTGCAGCACCGGCCACGCCCAGATCCAGGACATAAATGAAGATGGGGTCTAAAATAATATTCAGAGCAGCACCTGTCAGCAGGGCACACATCGTTGTCTTAGCGGACCCTTCATTGGTGACAATATTATTCATTGTCACATTAAAAACGTTGAAGATAGATGAGACAATATAGATGCCTGTATAAGTGACTGCATAGGGCATTATGCTTTTGGTTGCTCCAAGCAACTTTAAAATCGGATTCAGAAAAATCACCGTACAAATAATTAAGACTGCACCTGCAGCCACACTGCTGTAGAGAGCTGTACTGGCGACTTTGTTGGCAGTATCTTTTTCTTCGCGTCCCAGCAGTCTGGAAACATAGGATGCGGCTCCGTTTCCGAATAACAGGCCCAGTCCTACCACCGCCTGTCCGAGGGGAAAGGCAACGGAGATTGCGCCCATCTGGCTGGTTCCCAGCCCTCCCACAAAGTAAGCATCTACCAGGTTGTATAAGGCATTGATCATCATGCCGATCATAGTCGGCAGCCCCATGGCTAAAAGTGCTTTCGGTATCGGAGCACCTCCTAACAGTTCCATCTTTTTGTTTTGTTCATTCATAATGAACTCTCCTTTCTGTTGACATGAAATATAAAATATACTACTATAAATTATAGCAAGTAAATAGTGAATCACATACTACTATAAATTATAGTAGTTGTCAAGCAAAAGGGGGAAATCATGGCAACCATTGATCTTATCGTGCTGGGAATCTTGAAGAAGGAATCTTTAAGTGCCTACGATATTCAAAAGATCGTAGAGTACCGCAATATATCCAAATGGGTGAAGATCAGTACACCTTCTATTTACAAAAAAGTCATCCAGCTGGAGAAAAAAGGATTTATGAAAGGCGATATTGTAAAAGAAGGAAATATGGCGGAAAAGACGGTTTATTCTTTGACGGAGCAGGGCGAGAAGCAATTTGAAAAGCTCATGCTGGAGATCGCTTCAAAACCTGTCCGAATATTTCTCGACTTTAATGCCGTCATTGTAAATCTGGACAGTCTGCCGAAGGAAAAACAGAAATCCTGTTTGACAGAGATTGAGAATAACATGAAGACTTTAAAAGGATATATCGAAGAAAATGTAAGCCTGAAAGAACATCTGCCGGAGATTCCGAAAACAGGAATGGCTGTTTTAGAGCAGCAGCTTATCTTGGCACAGGCGCTGGAAACATGGATTGAGGAACTGAAAGAAACTCTTTAACTGAAAGAAAAATTTAGGAGGGTAAGTTATGTTTGAATCAAGATGCGGTGTCTGCTGCAATTCATGTGAACGAAAGGAGCAGGTTCACTGTAAAGGATGCACAGAAATGAAACAGCCGTTTTGGGGCGGTGAGTGCGGGGTGAAGTCCTGCTGTGAGAAAAAAGGATTCGACCACTGCGGAGTCTGTCCGGATTTCCCGTGTGAGATGCTTTCTGCTATGGGCGTGGAAGAGGGATTTGATCCGGAACCTAAGATTACGCAGTGCAGGATTTGGGCGGGAGAGAGTACTGTTAAGTAAACAACAGAATATGAGAATGACCTTAAGCCAGAAGATTTTTCATCTTCTGGCTTAAAAACTGTTTACAAAATGTAAAAATAGTTGTATAATACATTCGAAAGTACAAACGTCCGTACATTATAACGTTAGGATAAAATGATGGGAGGTGAACAAATAGAATTTTAAAACAAAAGGCAGAAGTCAATATTTGAGGAGGTTAAGATGTATACAAATTTGAAGAAGGTTCTGAAAAAAGCGGATGAACTGAACATGGCAGTGGGGGCGTTTAATACCCACAGTCTGGAAATGCTTCCAGCCATTATCCTGGCGGCGAAAGAACAGGGGACTCCGGTGATCATTCAGACGAGTGTCGGAACGGCCAAATATGTGGGGCACAAGAATCTGGTATCTGTGTGCAGGGCCATGTCGGAGGAAGCAGGAATTGACGTGGTGCTTCATTTGGACCATGCAAAAGAGTATGATGATATAAAAGAGGCGATTGATGCCGGTTACAGTTCTGTCATGTTTGACGGATCATCCCTGCCGCTGAAAGAAAATATTTTAAAGACACAGCAGATCATTGAATATGCAGGGAAATTTGATGTCTCTGTGGAGGCGGAACTGGGGATCGTCGGGGGAACAGAGGACGGAGTAGCAGTGTCAGAGGCGGAGGTGCGCTATACAGACCCAAAAGAAGCAGTGGACTTTGTGAAGAAGACAGGGATTGATGCACTGGCAGTGGCAATCGGCACGAATCACGGACAGTATAAGTCCAAGACAAACATTAACTTTGAAAGGCTGAAAGAAATTAAAGAGGCGGTAGATCTTCCTCTGGTTATTCACGGCGGGACCGGAGTAAAGGATGAGGACGTGAGACGGGTAATCGATCTTGGAATCAGGAAATTTAATGTGGGAACAGAACTTCTGGTCACCTGGACGAAAAAGTCCAAAGAGCTTTTTGGACAGACCTCGGAAAGCAGTTCTCTGAGAAATAATGTAGTGCCGTGTATCGAAGCAGTCAACCAGGTAGTACAGAGGAAAATAGAACTCTTTAAAAATCTCAATTAAGGCGGGTGATGCATATGAGAGCAGGATATTATACAGGGGATCGGACCTATGAAGTGAGAGAAGTACCTGACCGGGAACCGGAAGATGATGAAGTGAAAATCGAAGTGGCATGGTGCGGCCTGTGCGGCACAGACATACATAAATTTGAAGGGAAAAACGGGGCCAGTCCGGTGATACCGCCGATTATTCTCGGACATGAGTGTTCCGGGATTGTGACAGCCGTCGGACCGAAGGTTAAGTATTTTAAACCCGGAGACAGGGTGGCGGCAGATCCCAGTTACGGATGCGGGAAATGTATTTACTGCCAGCAGGGGCTTCCGAATTTCTGTTTTGAAAGGCACGGTGTGGCAAAAGGATTTTCTGACTATGTGTACCCTCCGGAGCAGAACGTCTATAAAGTGTCGGAGAAGCTGGATCTTAAAAATGCGGCATTCGCAGAGCCTTTGTCCTGTGTGATCCACGGACTGGATCTGATTCAGATCCGAAGCGGCTCGGCAGTGGTAATTTACGGTCTGGGCTCTATCGGAAGCCTGATGCTTCAGATGGTGAAACTCTCGGGGGCCTCTGTCATCATCGTGGTTGAGAGGGAGAAAGAGAAACAGCAGCTGGCTCTTGAGCTGGGAGCCGATTATGCAGTGGATGACAAAGAAATAGAAAAGCTGGCTGAGACATTTAATATTGACTATGTTATCGAATGTATCGGATTAAAATCAACCATGGAGCAGTCTCTGAAGATTGCGGGAAAAAATGCCAAGGTACTGCTGTTTGGACTCGGAGATCCGGATGAGCCGGTTTCCATGAACCAATTTGAGGCGTATACGAAGGAACTCAGCATCTATACTTCTTATTTAAATCCAAACACAACGAAACGGGCGGTGGCGCTTTTAGAAAGCGGAAAGCTTGATACCGATACAATCATCAGTGCCAGCCTTGATCTGGAAGAGATGGGTGAGGAGCTGAAAACACAGAGGTATGCAAAGAAAGGGAAAGTGATGGTCCGCTTAAGCGGAAAACATTAATCGGAAAGAGGAGGATTTAAGATGGTAATTTCAGCAATTTTAGTAGCTTTGCTGGCAACAATGGGGCAGTGGTGGTTTTTTGGTCCGGTGACAAAATGTCTGGTGTACCCACTGACGACAGGGCTGCTGACCGGTATTTTTATGGGAGATCCGATGACAGGTATGCTCGCGGGTGCTAACATACAGCTGATCTATCTGGGATGGATTTCCGCAGGGGGAACCATGCCTAGCAATACGATCGTTGCAGGGATCTTTGGTACAGCCATGACGATTCTATCAGGCGCGAGCCCGACGATGGCAGTGACATTTGCCATCCCGTTCAGTATGTTTGGCCTTTTACTGAATCAGGTTTATATGACTGTGAACTCTTTCTGGATTCACAGGGCTGATGTTATGCTGGAAAACGGGAATATCAGAGGAGTGCGGCTTATGAATTTTGTCCCGTCCTTTCTGGTGGCCTTTGCGCTGTATGGGATTCCTGCCTTTGCGCTCGTGATGTCCGGGAAAACATGGGGTACTGCTTTGATTAATACCATTCCCAAGAGCCTTGTAACTGCGCTGCAGGTAGTCGGAGGGATCATGCCTGCACTTGGAATCGCCATGCTTTTAAACTATCTTGGAAAGAAAAAGCTGGTTCCGTATTTCTTTGCCGGATTTTTCCTGACGATCTACTTAAAACTGGATATTATGGCCGTTGCGATTTTTGCGGCAATCATTGCAATTATCATGTTTATGGCCGATAATAAAAAGGAAGAAAAAACGAAGAAAGTGAAGCGCCTCACGCTGAAGAAAAATGAAGAGCGCACTGATTATGCAGAGGAAACAGAAGCGAGGGATTATCAGAAAAAACTGTCAAAAAGAGATCTTGTAAAGACATGGCTGGCCACCACCAGCACAGAGGCATGCTATAACTATGAACGGCTGCAGGCCCTGGGAATCGCCAATCTGATGATCGGGCCGGTCAAACGCCTGTACGAATCCAATGAAGAGCGGGTCAGAGAGCTGAAAAAGTATATGGTATTTTATAACTCAGAAGTCTTTACTATCGGGCCGATCATTAACGGGATCACGGTTTCTATGGAGGAGGCCAGAGCCAACGGGGAAAGTGTTTCGGCAGAAGACATCAATTCCGTCCGCACCGGACTCATGGGACCCGTAGCCGGTATCGGAGACACCGTTATGCAGGGAATCCTGTTTCCTATTTTAGCGGGTATCGGCTGTACGATGGCGCTGGACCGGAATTATGTCGGACCGGTATTTTTTACAGTATTGTTTGAGATCCTGATTTTTACATGCGGATATTTCATGTTTATGAATGGCTACAAATACGGAAAATCTACTCTGTTGAAAATCCTTAAAAACGGGGTGATTGATAAGGTGACCAATGCCTTCAGCATTGTGGGACTCATGGTTGTGGGGTGCATGGCTTCCACAAGAATTACAGTGAATACTCCGTTTAAGATTGCCGTGGGCAGCGGTGTGGTAAAGTTTCAGGAGATTTTAAACTCCCTTCTTCCAGGACTCATTCCTTTAGCTATCACCCTGATTGTATGGAAACTTGTTTCAAAGAAGATCAACGTCACTTGGATCGTTATCGGCATCTTCATTGTAGGAATTGCGGCATCTTATCTGGGGCTGCTTGGATTTGTGGGATAGAGGGATGCCGTTATGATACATATTATGTTAGTAAGCCACGGCCGTTTCTGTGAAGGGCTTTTAGAAAGCCTTCAAATGGTGGCAGGGGAACAGGAGGGGATATCAGCTGTCCCTCTCCTGCCCGGAGAGTCTCCGGAAGCATACAGAAACAGACTGGAAAGTGAGATAAAAGAGTACGAATCAGAGGAAGGTACTTTGGTTCTTACGGATGTGACAGGGGGAACCCCTTTTAACAGTACAGGATACCTGGCGAAAGACCATAAGATCGGTGTGGTTTCAGGTATGAATATGCCGATGCTGATCACTCTGGTTTTTGCCAGAACCGAAAAGAGCACGCTGGATGAACTGATACAGGAGGCAGTCTCTCCGGGGGCATTGGCGGTAAAGGGAATGAATTTAAGCAAAGGAGGCAGGAAGAATGGAAAACTTAGTCTTAACAAGAATTGACGACCGGCTGATCCACGGGCAGGTGATGACAGCCTGGATCAAGCAGAAAAATGCAGTACAGGTTGTCGTTGCCGATGATGAAGTGGCAGAAGACGATTTTATGATCAATGTGCTGGAAATGGCAGTGCCCGATGAGATTGCCATCGGTATATTTAACCGGGACGATGCGGTGGAATTTATGAAACAGGGGCTGGAAGCGCCTACAATCCTTCTTGTAAAAGGGCCGGAAATCCTGAATTACATGGTGGATCAAGGAATTGAAATCGATGAGATCGACGTGGGAGGAATGGGTGCAAAAGAAGGGAGAAGTGTTTTGTATAAAAATATTTCTACTAACCCGGAAGAAAATAAAAACTTCCTTGATTTGATCCAAAAGGGAGTTAATGTTTTTGTCCAGGTTATGCCTCAGGATAAACAAGTCAATGTTGCGGAGTATATTAAAAAGTAAAGGAGGCTTTTAACATGAATGCGGAGAGATTAGATGATAAGGTAACTGTCATCACCGGAGGCGGAAGCGGCATGGGAGCCGCTATGGCAAAAGAGTTTGCAAAGAGGGGAGCCAAAGTTGTAATCTTTGACCTGAATGAAGAAAAATCCATGCAGGTTGTGGAGGAAATAAAGGCCGGAGGCGGTGAGGCCTGCTTTTTCAAGACGGATGTGACGAAGAAAGAGCAAATTGATGAAAATACATGTAAAGCAGCCGAAAGATATGGTAGAATCAATTCATGGATCAACTCTGCCGGATTTTCCAAGATGGCGCCGTTTCTGGAAAGCAGTGAGGAACTTTGGGATACGACGATCAATGTGAATCTGAAAGCCACGTTCTTGTGCTGTCAGGCGGCAGTGAGACAGATGCTTGACGGAGGCGGAACAATCATCAATATGTCTTCACTTTCAGGGAAAAAGCCAAGTTCCTGGCAGACCATTTACTGCGCAAGCAAATACGGTGTCCAGGGACTGTCCCAGTCCATAGCAAAAGAATTTGCAGACAAGGGCATACGGGTAAATACCATCTGTCCGGGAATTGTCCCGACAGAGATGTGGCAGAAGTTAAAATATGAATATGCAAAGAAAAGAAATTTAGATCCGGAAGAAGTGCTCCCGTATTTTGAGAAGAATATTCCGATGCATAAGCTGGTAGATCTGAAAAATGTAACGGATGCGGCGATCTTCCTGACTACGGACAGCTCAAGCTATCTGACCGGACAGTCCATCAATCTCGTGGGCGGGGAGCTGATGGAATAATTTTAGGAACACAGTTACAGAGAGGTGTAAGCGATGAAACATGAATTGGATTTCAGCGGAAGGGAACAGCTTTATTACCAGATATATGATTATATGTATCAGGACATTGTCACCGGGAAGTATCAGATCGGGGATCTGATCCCTGCTGAGAGTGAAATGATGGCTTATTATAAGGTCAGCAGGGCTACGGTCAGAAAAGCGATGGATATGCTGGCAGATGAAGGACTGATCGAAAAAAAACGCGGCCATGGGACTTATGTAAAGAACATGAAAGCAAAAAGTGATAACCAGAAGATCGTCAATTTTTTGCGGGAACACAGTGACGGCAAGAGGGTGGCGAGCAAAAAGGTTCTGGATAAGACGGTCATTCGTGCGGATCAGGAAGTCTTAGAAAATCTTCAGCTTGAAGAGGGCGCAAAAGTGATCAGGATTGAGAGGGTCCGGTATGCAGATGAAAAGCCCATGTATATTGAGACCAATTATCTGGATTACGATTGGGTTCCGGAAGCGCTGGAGAAAGACTTTTCCAAGGAATCGCTGAGAGTTTATTATGTGAACCACTGTCACATCAAGCTGGCGAAAGCGGAAGAAAAGATTTATTCTATTTTGGCAGATGAGCGGAGGTCCAAGCTGCTTCAGGTGGAAGTGGGAGCGCCTCTGATCTATGTGAAGCGTGTTTCCTATGACGAAAACAAAATTCCAAGAGAGTATGTAGAAGCTTATTACCGGGCAGATACTTATTATCTGACAGTTGAATTAGCATTATAACAGGAGACTGCCGTTTTGCCGCGGCAGTCTGTTTATTTGGGAGAGATGTATGAAAAAAGCAATGATACTCCTTGCCGGTTATCCGGCAACGGGGAAGACGTTCTTCTGCAAACAGATTTTAAATCGGCACAATGAATTTGTTGTAGTTTCTCAGGATGAAATGAAAGAGAAGCTGTGGGACCGTTTTGGATTTGAAAATATAGAAGAAAAGATTCGTCTGGAAGATCAAAGCTGGGAGTTGTACTATGCAAAGCTGGAGGAACTCATGAGCGGGGAGTACTCGGTAATTTCGGATTATCCGTTCAGCGAAAAACAGAAGGGAAGACTTGAAAGCCTTTCCTTAACTTATGGATATCAGGTGCTCACGATCCGCCTTACCGGAAACATTGATGTGTTGTATGAGCGGTCAAGAAACAGAGATCTGGAACCGTCCAGACACCTGGCACATTTGGTGACACGATATCAAGAAGGGGATGTGCTGGAAGACCGGACGAAGGCGGATGCTCTGGTGACTTATGAAATATTTAAAGACCGGTGTTTAAATAAAGGTTATGATAAGTTTCAGCTGGGGAGTCTGATTGAACTGGACGTGACGGATTATGAAAAGGTTGATTATGAGGCGGTGTTAGATCGGGTGGATGAGATATTGGATCGATAGAGACAGAATTGTGAAAAAATTTGTTTTTAATGTTTAACGGAAGCAAAAATGTGATGAATTAAATATTTTGAGGATCGTACCAGTATTTTCTATAAATTTTTAAAATATATGGAAAAAGGCAATTATTATAGTATGATATTTAATAAAGGTCGGCCTATGATAGCGTATAAAGTATGGGGGATCGACCGATTTAAAAAAATCCGAGTTTATGCGGGATGGAGAGATATGTGAGCTTTTTGGTGAGAATTGTTGTTTTAATAGAATGACTATTTTATGCGAAGGAAATGGGTATTAGAGCTAACTATAAGTGTTTGAAATACACCAATTGAACGCGTACAAATATAGTCTTAGTGTACTTAGGATTAACAATAAGTGATCAAGATAACATCTGGAAACTGTGCAGAATCAGACAGAAGCGGTATTGGAATTATCATAGATGATACAAGCTACTCAGATATAAGGGATGTAAATAAGATAATTCCATATTAGGCAAAGAGAAAATGATGAAGTATAAAAGGAAAGTTTATATGTCTATATTATAAGGAGTATTATGATAACAAAAGAATTAGACTGTTTTAACATTGCACAGATCTGTGATTCCGGTCAGTGTTTCCGTATGAGGCAGAAGCATGACAATACATATTCGGTGATTGCAGGAAATGAATATTTGGAAGTGACCCAGAATGGAAACCAATGCACATTTCACTGTGATGAAAGGAAGTACGAGACATTTTGGAGGGAATATTTTGATCTGAATACAGATTACAAAAAATACATAGAATCAATTGATGAACAAGACCAATATCTGAAAAAAGCCTCGGAGTTTGGTTTCGGCATCCGTATTTTGAATCAGGATTTATGGGAAATGATCGTCTCATTTTTAATATCACAGCAAAACAATATTGTCCGCATCCGCCGGTGTATTGACAACATTTGTGAGTGTTATGGAGAGAAAAGATTTGACGGATCAGGGAAGCTTTACTATACATTTCCTCAAGCGGAGGCATTGGCGGAACTTCATGAGGATGCTTTGAAGGACAGCAACCTGGGGTACCGGAGCAAGTATGTGGTGCGGACTGCAAAAAGCCTGACAGAGGGAGAAGTCTCTTTGGAGGCAATAAAACAAATGCCTTATAAAGAGGCAAAGACTGAATTGATGAAACTGTATGGCATCGGGGAGAAAGTGGCGGACTGTATCTGCCTGTTTGCACTTCATCATTTTGAAGCATTTCCTGTAGACACTCACATCAGACAGGCTCTGGAAGGCCATTATCCTGACGGGTTTCCGGCAGAAAGATACAATGGATGTGAAGGAGTCATGCAGCAGTACATTTTTTATTATGAACTGATGGGAAAGAAGATGAATAAATGAAGGAGTTGAAAGTTAAGGGATCTGAGATCACAATTTTTGATGATAAAATAAGGAAAGATGACCCGGTCATCTGGATACATACTTTTCCGGGAGAAGCAGAGAATATCCGGGCACAGATGAAGGAACAGTGTATTCTTATCGGCATCACAGGTGCCGACTGGAACCAGGATTTTTCGCCGTGGCGTGCAGATAGGGTATTCGCATCCGGAGGGGATTTTGCAGGGGATGCAAGGGAGATATCTGGACATTTGGGAAAGGAAAAAAGCACAAGCCACCGCGCCGCCCGCACAGTAAAACAGAATAACCGACAGCAAAGAGGGATTTTCCAACCACGGGAAATCCCTTTTTCGCGCCCGGAAACCCGACGGTATCATCACGACGCAGAGGAACGGGCAGATCATTGTTGCGGAGTTGTTTTCAACCACAGCGGCACAGAAACATTCCGCGACAAGCTATTGAAAATGATACTTGCCGACAGGACGGAGTAAAACGGAAAACCGCTTATTTGTAAAAATCCATTCCATACTCCAGAAATGAAAGGAGCATTTCAGATATGCCAAAGACCAAACTTGAAAAAATCGCAGGTATCGAGGAGGAAATCAGACAGCTTGAAAACAAGCGGAAACAGCTTGTGCAGGAGCAAAAGGCGCAGGCGCGCAAAGACTGGAGGAAACATCTTTGCCGCCGCCGCTTATCGGGCGGGGGAATGACCGCCGCCAGCAGGAGGAACAGGAAGCGGAGGAAAAGCGGCTTGCATACAACCGAGAACGGCAAAAGGAATGGAGGGAGAAACACAGAGCCAGCGAGCCGGAGAAGCAAAAAAAACATTGTGGAAATGTGCATAACAGGCTATTGTGTCATGGATAACTCTGTTCACAGAACATGGAAAAGCTAAAGTGCAGCTTTCCCATATTTTGCAAACAGAGTTACCCACAACTCCATAAGACAGCCAGTTATACACATTACACACAATGCCGACGACTACGGAATCCCTCTCATTCTTATATGGTCAAAAAGATAGATAAATATAAAACTATTTTGAATTTGAAACTTTATTTTTAGAAGTTGAAAGTAGCTGTTTTTCAAGAATCGCCTGTTCTTCTCCCCACTTTTTTAACTCCTGTAACGCTGGAACCAACTTTAATCCGGCTTGTGTTAAACAATACTCTACATGAGGTGGGATTTCCGAATATTGAATACGAGTAACTAAACCATGTGTTTCCAATTCTTGTAATGAACGAGTTAGCATAATATTGGTGATACCATGAACTTGCCTTTTTAGTTCATTGTATCGTATATTTCCATAAGATAATTTCCATAAAATTGGTAACTTCCAACGACCACTGAGAAGATTGAGCGCACTTACAATTTCACAAGAGCCATTATATAAATTTCTATCAGCCATTTATTCCTCACTATTCTAGGGCACAAAAGTGTGCGTACTTGTATTTTTGTTTCTTAAAGCTATACTAATTATAACAAAAGTTTTTTGAATGTAAATAAAAAGGGAGTTTTGTATGAAAGTAACAGCAATTAACGGAAGTCCAAGAAAGGATTGGAATACGGTCGCTCTGTTAAAGAAATCTCTTGAAGGAGTCGCTTCTATTGGTGCAGAAACAGACTTGATTCATCTTTATGATTTAGATTTTAAAGGTTGTTGTAGCTGTTTTGCGTGCAAGAAAAAAGAAAGCAATCTTAATGGACATTGTGCAATGAAAGATGATTTGACAGAGGTGTTAAAAAAAGTTATATCAAGTGATATTTTGATATTCGGTTCCCCCATCTATTTAGGCAACATTACCGGAGAAATGAAATCTTTTATGGAACGGCTTATATTTGCAAATCTTTCTTATGATTCAGCAAACCGCACAAATTTTATGGGTACGATACAAACTGGTTTTATTTATACTATGGGCTTGCCACATGAAATGATAAAATCGTTTGGCTATCATTATATTTTTGAAAACAACAAAAATTACTTGAAACTTTTAAATGGACATTCTGAATATATCATTTCTGCAGACTGTTACCAGTTTGACGATTATTCAAAATATGCTGCATCAAATTTCAATGCAGAACATAAGGGAAAAATCAGAAAAAAGCAGTTTCCGATAGATTGCCAAAACGCTTTTAAAATGGGTGAAAAATTAGCCTCATATGCAAGTAATCAAGGCGTAACAGCTTAAAGCGCTGCTATCCTTATGAATTACAGATGTAACCATAAACTATGCACCGCCCCACGTGGGAGAAAGGAGGAATTTTCTATGACTTGCACGGCAATATCTTGAGAAGTCCTAAAAAGCCAGCAAAATCAATGATTTCATGGAGAGAAAAGGCGTTTACTACACCACTACTACACCATTTTTGAAAGAGCCTTGAATGACAAAATAGCAAAAGATGAATGAATTTGATAATTTTGTAGAAATCTAAAATATACTGGATTATACTGTGAATTGGGTAGACATCGTCTACCCAATTTGACTAAGAAAATGTATACTTATTGACTTTTGCGCTTTGTAATTATATAATAACAAGCATAAAAGTCAATGGGAAGTAGAGGATTATTGTGGGAGCAACTGAAGAGATTATTAAGATGGCAAAAGGGAATAATGGAATAGTTACTACTGCAATGGTGGTTGCAGCAGGGTTTTCACGTGGGAATATTAAATACCTTGTTGATAAGGGAATAATAGAGAAATCCTCCCGAGGTATTTACATTTTGCCGGAAGTTTGGGATGATGAAATTTTTAATTTACAGAATCGATTTAAAAGAGGAGTTTATTCCCACGAAACAGCATTGTTTCTATGGGATTTAACAGATCGAACACCGAACAAATATCATATGACTTTTCCGATGAATTACAATTTGACAAACCCAAAGAAAGAAAATATTAGGTGTGTGCAGTGTAAGAAAGAGATATATGATTTGGGAATAGAAGAAGTGACTACACCGGGTGGAAATGCTGTAAGAGCGTATAGTGTAGAACGAACGCTCTGTGATATTTTAAAGCCTCATAGCCATGTGGACATTCAGGTGGTAACAGAAGCTTTTAAGCGTTATGCAGCTAATTCGGATAAAAATATTCCTGTTTTATCTGAATTAGCAAAACTTTTAAAGGTTGAAATAAAACTCAGATCATATCTGGAGGTACTGTTGTGAAAAATGCAATGCAGTTAAAGGCAATTATTAAAAATCTTGCAAAAGAAAAACATATATCTGCACAACTCATAATGCAAAATTTTATCTTGAAGGGTGGATTTTTGATTGCAGCGATGGTTGGTCTTGACACTAGAGCAACCATGGATATGGACGCAACAATAAAAGGATTGCCTGTAAATGAACAGACTATTCGGGAAATATTTGGAGAAGTATGTAAAATAGAATTGAATGATGATGTGTTGTTTAGTTTTCGGAGTAAATACTCGGTTACAGATTGATGATCAAATTAAGGACAAGACAGAACTTACATATGCATCAACGGTAGTGGGAGAAGCGCTTCCTAGTTCTCATAATGGATTGGGATATAAGAATCTTATTAAAATTAAATTTATGTTGGCGGATTTTGCGGATAAGATTAAACAGGGAAATCTTGCATGTATTCCCTTATTGTTTATTGAGGAACCGGAGTCTCATATGCACCCGCAGATGCAACAAACATTTGCTGGTTATTTAGAAAAGTACTTGATGATACGTTTCGTGACTTTTTGAGTGAGCTTGTTGGTGATGATAATATTTTTACTTATGAGGAATATATCAGCCGTGATTGGAGGGCCGGATAAATTGATTATTAAAAGAAAGTATAATTAAATAGCAATTTAAAGAATCATTACCAAAAATAACTCCCCATGTGTTCCACATACATTCTATACTAACATGGTAAATACAGGTATGGATATAAAGACCTTACAGTATGTAATGGGAGATTCTGTTGTGGGAGCGACGCTGAATGTTTACACCCACGCAAGCTATGACCGAGCTGCGGAACAGATGGCAAAAGTTATCGGTTTTAAGGTAACTGCTACACAGGAAAAACAAAGAAAATCAGGTTGACAATACACCAGTTTACTACACCATTTGCCCATGAATTTGCGTAGACTTATGTAGATATGCATAGAGAAAGGTAAAAACAGAAAATCAAGAAAACGCCGGAAAGCCAGTAATTACAGGTATTTGAAGGCTTATGAAGGGATATAAAAGATATGATAAAAGTACTTTTTATTTGCCACGGCAGTATCTTGAAAAGTCTTGGAGAAGCCAGTAAAATCAATAGTTCTGTTACAGATAAAGGCGCTTACTACACCACTACTACACCATTTTTGAAAGTGTCTTGATATGACAGTAAAAGCAAGTTAAAATATAATTATTATGGAAAATTGAGGTGACATAATGGAAAATCATTTGACGCCATACCAATCAGTTATTACAGAAATTAAAAGCATTATTTCTTCCGGACAAGAAGCAGCTTATAGTGCCTCTAGTAAGGCAATGCTGCTTACTTATTGGAATATTGGCAAACGAATTGTAGAGCAGGAAATGGGCGGCAGTGAACGTGCAGAGTATGGCAGAGGTTTAATTTCTGCATTGGCAGACGATTTGACAAAGGAGTTTGGCAAAAATTATTCCAAAAGGAATTTGCATTATTACATCAAATTTTATCAGTGCTTTCCCGATGAACAGATTGTGAACGCATGCGTTCACAATCTTAACTGGACGCACATTCGGAGTCTTCTTCGCGTTGCAGATGAAAATGCGCGCTATTGGTACATGAAAGAGACTATTGATGAGAACTGGAGTTCAAGAACCTTAGATCGTAATATCAGTACGCAATATTATTATAGACTGCTTCAGGCACCCAAAAAAGATGCTGTAATTGAAGAAATGAAACAGAAAACCGCAGAGTTTCAGAAAAATCAGTTTGAACTAATCAAAAGTCCGGTGATTGCGGAATTTCTTGGTTTCAAAAATGAAGATACCTACTTAGAGGGAGATTTAGAATCTGCCATTCTTTCGCATATTAGAGATTTTTTAATGGAATTGGGCAGAGGATTTGCATTCGTGGCTCGTCAGCAGCATATTGTAACGGAAACTTCGGACTACTATTTAGATCTCGTTTTTTACAATATCGAACTGAAGTGTTATGTTCTAATCGATTTGAAGATGGGCAGGATTACCCATCAGGATGTGGGACAGATTGATATGTATGTGCGCATGTATGATGAATTAAAGCGAGGAAAAGGAGACAATCCTACGATTGGAATCTTGTTGTGTTCAGAAACTGATGAGGATATTGCCAGATATTCGGTTCTTCATGATAATGATAGACTTTTTATGTCAAAATATTTGACTTATTTGCCTACAAAGGAGCAGTTGAAAGCAGAGATTGAGAGACAGAAAGAAATTTTTTCTATGCAGCATCCAGATATATATGTAGACGAACAGAAATCGGATATGTAGATACAAATAGAGGGGAGAGAAATGATTCGTGAGTATATATACGAAAGAAGAGTTTGCTAAATTATCAGTCATGTATGATGGTGATAAGGATAGAGATGCCACGAGCAAGATTAGGGGATTCTTATTTCAGGATTATATTACGATTATGTGTCTCCTTCAGAAGCAAGTAAAGTATGTCTGTTCAGAATATCTAGAGGATGTGGATGTATTTTTCGAGGATGGCACATTCGAGTTTATTCAGGTGAAATATTATCCGAAGACAAATCCGAATATGAAGGAAATTTCGACAGATCTTTATTATCAGTATCTACGCCTCCAGATGCTTCAGTCTACTTTGACAGCAGTTCCGAGACTTTATATTCATAGAAAGTCAAAGGTTAAGAAACCAACGTTTGATGAGATGAAAACATATATTGGACTTGCATAGTTACAAACTATGGATAAGCATTTCCAAATAGAATTTTATATGAATAGAATGTTGTGATATACTAATTGGCATGGAGGGAAAATTCATGCCAATTTATATTATTACCAGATTTTTGCTGTATTGTATAATCAATGCGTTTACACCAGGACCCGGAAATATTCTTGCACTGAATACAGTAACAAATTATGGTTGGAAAAAAGGAAAACCGCTTTTTTTAGGGATATTTGCAGGCTATTATATTGTTCAGGCTATTTGTGCAATATTTGTCTTTGGCGTAAGTAGTTTTCTTCCTGATATTTTGAAAATTCTGAAATATGTTGGTGCCGCCTATATTTTGTGGCTGGCCTTTCATATTGCTGCCAGTAAGCCAAATATAAGTGGCGACAGCAAATCAGCGTCTTTCACAAAAGGATTTATGCTTCAATTTGTAAATATCAAAATATATATGTTTGGCATTACTTCGTTGACAGGCTATATTACAGATTACAGCACATCTCTTAGCATTTTGCTATTATTTGAAATGATAATTGCAACGATTGGGACAATCGCAACAATCACATGGATTGGATTAGGAATACTAATACAAAAATATTATCTTAAATACTATCGAGTTATAAATATTATTCTTGCATTAACATTATTGGAATGTGTATATAGTATGCTAAAATAAATTGTTTTCTGACAAAATAGCAAAGCCAGTCGAGCCAGTCAACGGTCAAGATGAACGGCGCGTATGCGCCGCCGTTGACAGCCCCGCCCGTCTTTGCAGGAGGGTAATCAAGGCGCTGATCAGTTTTGCTATTGTCATAATCTAATCTATTTCCACCGCTCAGAAAAAGCCTTGTTTCTCCACAGGGCTATTCCGGTCATGGGTATGTATTATACCATGTAATTCAACGAACACAGCAAAGCATTTTTTTCGCCCGGTAGGTTTGCGACCTGCCGGGCGATTTTTATTATGGGTCGTGACCCTGTTGAGCACGCAAAGCGTGCGAAATAGAAACCACCCG
>OAWS01000168.1_pt1 | contig 64276 bp, 58 predicted proteins | sample 1517141 | NCBI WGS metagenome assembly OAWS01 (sample SAMEA2580173, study PRJEB22360) | human gut metagenome | biome: human gut; feature: human-associated habitat; material: faeces | place: Denmark | collected 2008/2010
TGCATGTGTTAAGCACGCCGCCAGCGTTCGTCCTGAGCCAGGATCAAACTCTCCAAAAAAATTATTTTTCGAAGAACCGATTGGCTCTTTAATTATCTGTTTAAAAAGAATTTATTAGGTAATCTGCTATAAAAGCAGATACCGCACATTCGTTTATGTTAGAAAACATATTGTGCATTGTTTAGTTTTCAAAGAACATTTCTTGCTGGCTTCAAAAGTCAGCTTGTATATCTTAACTCAAGAAGTTTATCTTGTCAAGAACTTTTTTTAATTTATTTTTTTGTTTTTAACAATTTTCTTCTTTTGAGTTGCCCTCTCGTTGAGTGCTTAATTATTATATCTACTATAAATCACTTTGTCAACACTTTTTTAGAAAAAATATATTTATTTTTGTAAGAAATATTTACCTAAAAATTACACTCTATTCTGACATACATAAATTCAGATTTATGAGATAATTATAACAAATAAATTTAAACGCTTTAGGAGATGAATACAAATGAAAAAACTATCCAAAAAACTCTTATTGAGTGGTCTAGCTGCCTTAACAATTTATAGTGGATTTAATAATATTGATATTTCCACTACTTATGCCAAAGTCAACTATGATGTTTTTGACTTAGAGGCTCATCGTGGAGGTAGAGATGTTAGACCTGAAAATACTTTGTATTCTTATGCTTATGCAATAGAACTAGGTGCTACTTCTATTGAATGTGATATGCAACTTACTAAAGATGGCCAAATAGTAATGAGTCATAATCCTATTTTAAATTCAGATATAACACGTGATGAAAATGGCAATTACATTGAAAACAATAAATATTATATTCGTTTAATGACTGTAGATGAATTAAAGAAATTCGATGTAGGTGTAATGGGCCCAAATTGTGGCGAATACTATGATTTACATGGCAAAACACAATTTACTTATGATGCTAAAATTCCTACATTAGAAGAATTAATGCAATAAATTCAATCATATGGTGATAAAAATATTGTTTCAAATATAGAAACAATATTCTATCCAGACCCTACAAGTGCCGAATATAGAAACAATGCTGACCCTAAGAAATTTGTAGAAGTTTTCAATAATATTGTAAAAAAATATGATATGGAGGATAGAGTTGTTCTCCAATCATTCGACTGGCAAACTTTAATTGAAATGAAAAAATTAAATCCTAATATCTCCACTAGTGCACTTTGGCAAGAACAACCATCATGGGGACGTGATAGTGAATCTTTACGTCGTTATGAAAAGAAAAAATCTCCATGGCTTGGTGGTTTAGATATCAAGGATTATCAAGGAAATCCTGTAAAAGCTGCTCATGCTATTGGTGCTGATATTATTTCTCCATATTATACAGAAATATCCAAACAAGATGTTGATGAAGCTCATTCTTTGGGTATGAAAGTTGTTCCATGGACTGTTAATAATGAAAAAGATATGAATATGTTACTTGATATGGGTGTTGATGGTATTATTTCAGATAAACCATGGCTCTTAAAACAAGTATTAGAAAAACGCAATATTAAATTGCATACACCAACAATAAATGTAGATAGTCCATATCATACAGGAACAGATCATAAAGACACAGCCCCTACAGAAGCTGGTAACGGCAATGATGCCGCTTACTAAGCCCTAATCATAAACCCCTTACTACTTTATAAATAAAAATAACCCTACTAATTTAACTTAGTAGGGTTATTTTTATTTATGCTTATTTAAAACAGTTTTCCATTCATCAACTATGTTTTCTGGAAGTTCATATACCATTTCTTTTACTTTTATATCATTATCATAAGATTTTTTCTCTAATTTATCTTTTTTCTTATTATAACGATACATATTTTCTTGCGCTTCTAGTAAAACAAGGCTTATAGTTTTAGCTTTATTTATTTGTTCTATCTCTTTATTTGTTAAATTGAAGCTTATCCAATATGGATTGTCGTATTTAACTTTGGCAAAATGAATTTCATATCTATTATTATCATTATCTTGCAATATTAAATATGGAGGATATTCATTATCAAAAATATAATTTCTATCTATATTATGTGATGTTATTGCTAACTCTACATTGTCTTTATATTTGTTATCGTCAGTATAAAATCTATCATTATTGACAAATACTCTAAACAATGCCATTGGTTCTTCTAGTTTTTTATCACTTTTAGTTTGTTCTTTTACTAATTTTTTCTGTTCATAATCTTTCATTTGTTCAGGGTCTTTATATGCATATATAGAACGAATATTTTCCACATTTGATACTTTTGATTGATGTATATTAGCCAAAGCTACAGATTGCATACAAATAAATAAACTTAATAAACATAATACTATTTTTTTCACTTTATCAACCTCTACAATTTTATCTATATTATTTATTATATATCCAAACCCTCTAAATTCAAATAAATTTATCTATAATCTTTCATTTAAAATCTCTTTAAAATTATAGGTAATTTTGCTATGCTATATTTGATAAAAATAAAAAGAGGTGTTATTATGCAAGCATTTATCTTTGACATGGACGGCGTTATCATTGACAGCGAGCCTATACATAACAAAGTAGTCAAAGAGGTATTACTCGAAAATAATATCGTAGTTGATGATGAAGAATTCAATAAACTCATTGGTATGACATCAACTTCTGTTTTCTCCTATTTTATTGATAAACATCATTTACCATATACTCCTGAAGAAATGACTAATAACCATATGAATTTCTTCAAAAAATATATCGTTGACCATAACCTTAAACCTATTGATGGCATCTGCCCTTTATTAGAACAATTACAAAAAGCAAATATTCCTTTGGCGATAGCATCATCTTCTCCTTTAAATGTAATTGAATTTGTTGTAAAAACATTTAATATTGATAAATACTTTAAATTTTTAATTTCTGGCGAAGATATCCTTCATAGTAAACCTGCTCCAGATATTTATTTAAAAACAGCAAAAAAATTACAAGTTGACCCTAAAGATTGTGTCGTTCTTGAAGACTCTAAAAACGGTAGCATTGCTGCTAAAGATGCTGGCATGTATTGTATCGGTTTTGCCAATCCTAATTCCGGCAATCAAGATTTATCTAGAGCAGATATTATCATTAAACAAATATCCGATATAAATATAACTCAATTACCATAATAAAAAAACTTAGTGAAGATAATCATAGTTTTATTCTATATTACCATTCACTAAGTTTTTATTTTTATTTAAATTGACATTCTAGATATAATACAGATTGCAATACAGTCATCTCTTTAGTATCTGACGTCGCACTAAATCCTCTTATCAAATTACCATTTATATCATAAATATATTTACTTCCATAAATATAATATCTTTTATTGGAAGTACTATCTTTTATTTTATTTGCACTAAACTCATAAAACACTACATATTTAGCATTTAATACTTTTGCTTTTTGAAATACATTTGAAGATAAGTCATCATCTACAAGGTCAACAAAGCAATCTTCATCTTCTTTTAATAGCTTATCTTTCAAAGCTAAATTCATATAATTTATTTCTGATTGCAATTCATTAGGAAAATCATATTTAGGCTTTGCCACATAAGTTTCACATGTTTCAATATCTTCTGTAGCTAAAGCTATATCTTCTTTGCTGTCATAATAATTCTTAATCGCTCTATCAAAATAAAGCAACATATTATGAGCAAATTTATCATTTTCCAATTTAGATACAGTCCATACTTCATTAGTATTAAATTGCACAAAACGCTCATTAGCTATCTGAGCTAAATTTTTTACAATATCACCTTTCATTGTAATACGAGTCAAATTCATTTTAGGCTCATACATATCTACAAAAGTCTTATTGCCTACAGCAGGTGCACCAAACGTAATAGTTTCTATTTGATTACTATTTACGCCCATGTCTAATAATCTAGCTGTCAATAATTCCGCTACTGCTCCACCTAAACTATGACCTGTTATATAAATCTTATCTTCTGGGCACTGTTTCAAATGTTCTACTAAATCAAGACCTAAAATCTCGCCTGAACTATTCGCGGAAAAAAATCCATCTTGTACATATTGTAAAAATCCTTTATGCACTAAAGGCTTAGTTTCACTTAAATCTTTATCATTTCTACTTTGCAAAAATTCATCTAAATTATGCCCTTGAAATACTGTTGCCTCTACTGCCAAATCCGTTTTCACATCTTGCCAACTGCTGGTACCACTAATAGATAAAAAGAATATATCCTTATCATTTATTTTTTTATCAGCTAATAGATATTTAACATCAGATTTAGCTATTTGTTCATTATAAAAGCGAATATTCCAACCATTGCTTTTCAATATATTTCTTGCTAATAAGCTAAATTTATCATTATATACAGCAAGCGATGTCCATGCAGATAAATATTGAATATCTTTTTCACTTAAATTCGTTTCATCAATCTCCAAATTCTGCGCTAATGCTATATTTAAATTTAACATCAATAACATCAATATAGCTAAGATTTTTTTCATAATAAATCTCCTATTTCTCTATATACAAAAAACAGGATTTTGCTATGCAAAATCCTGTACCTATCAATTATGGCGGAGAGTGAGGGATTTGAACCCTCGATACGGGGACCCGTATACACGCTTTCCAGGCGTGCTCCTTCAACCACTCGGACAACTCTCCATGTGCTCTCAAACAACATTATATTGTTGCTGACAGAAATATATAATATCAGATAGTTTCATTTTTGTCAACAGTTTTTTTATAAAAAAATAGACTACTTCTTATAAACTCATAAAAAGTAGTCTATTATACATAACAATTATGCATTTTAAGCTTCTCCACGTAAGTGAGCTAACTCCGCTTGTTTTTCACAATAATACCATCTAACAGATTTACCAATAGCGCATCTAACAGCATCTAATCTACCTTGTATAGCTAATTTTTTTAATCTTATAGCATCTAAACCACTTACTGATAAATAGCTTGCGGAGATATATCCTCCTCTCTTTAAATAGTTACGGTAGTTTTGACAATCTCTACGGTCAACTTCAACTTTTTTAATAGCCATTTACTATCACCTCATAAATTTTCTGTGAGAAATGATGTTGCATTTAAAAAATCTAATGCTGTTTCTTATGGAATTTTCTGTTAAGCTCATTATTATTATACAATGACTATGTAAAATTGTATAGTTTCACATAGTCATTGTTTGTAAAATATAAATGAAATTTTTAATAAATATACTAAAGTTACCGTTTATACTGATTTTTTAAATACATAAATATTACTATAAAAATCTTCTTCTATTTTTGGTATCATCAAACCAGCATACATCAATTCACTACCACTGAAAACTTTATCTGTACCAACTAAATTATATAAAGCATCTTCTTGTAATCCTTTTAATTTCAAAATTAAATTTCTATATATAGGTTCTACTAAAATCTGATGGAAATAACAAATAACAGTATTTTCATCTTCGGAAATAAAATTCCAACTAATATCATTTCCATCAAAAGGACTCTTTATTCTATAGAAAGTCCCTCTTTGTATAACATCTCTATATTGTTTATACCAAGCTACTTGTTTTTTTATCTCTTCTTTTTCTCCATCATTTAATTTATTTAAATCTAATTCATAACCTAAATTTCCAGAAGAAGCTACAGCAAAACGAGTTTTAAGCGGTGTTATTCTACCAACTTGATGATTTGGCACTATAGAAACGTGTGAACCCATTGTAATTGCAGGGAATAATATACTTGTACCATATTGTATTTTTAAACGACAAATAGCATCTGTATTATCGCTAGCCCATGTTTGTGGCATATAATAGAGCATTCCTGCATCATATCTACCGCCACCACTAGAACAACTTTCAAATAAAACATTTTTAAAACGCTGTGTTAACTTTTCTAAAATATAATATAAACCTAATACATATCTATGTGATAATTCTTTTTGTTCCTTACTATTTAAATAAGCAGAACCTAAATCTGTCAAATGTCTATTCATATCCCATTTAACATAAGATATCTCTACATTATTTTCTAATATATTAGATATTTTTTCTACAAGATAATTACAAACTTCTATATTCGATAAATCCAACACATATTGGCATCTGCTCAAAATAGGCTCATAATCCATACTTCTAATCACCCAATCAGGATGATTTTTATATAACTCACTATTTTTAGATATCATTTCTGGCTCAAACCACAAACCAAATAATAATCCTTTTTCCTTAATTTTTTGAGCTAAAGTTTTTAATCCATGTGAGAATTTTACTTCATCTTCTAGCCAATCACCCAAACCTTGTGTATCATCACAGCGATTTTTAAACCAGCCATCATCTAATACAAATAATTCTATGCCCAATTCACCAGCTTGTCTTGCTAAATCCAAGCAATTATCTTCATTGACCTCAAAATGACAAGCTTCCCAACTATTCAACAAAATTGGACGAGCTTTTTCTTTATATAAACCTCGACAAAGTTGATTTCTATACAATTTATGAAAAATCTGAGACATAGTATTTAAACCTTTATCTGTATAAACTAACACAGCTTCAGGAGAAACAAATTTTTCTTTACCGCTTAAAGTCCAACCAAAAGTCGTAGGGTTCATGCCCATTTGTACTCTAGTAGTCTTATATTGTCCCACTTGTACACTGGCTTGGAAATCACCACTATAAATAAAATTAAATGCCCACACAGAACCTATATCTTCATTAGCATTTTTGTCCATCAAAGCTATAAATGGAGTTGCCTGTGGACTACTTGTTCCTCGTATGCTTTCTAATACAATAGAGTCAGATTTTGTAGCTCTACGGTAAATATTTTTTTCATACAAATGAGCGCCAGATAATGTCATCACATCATAATCGCTATCCGCAAAATCCATACTAAAGCTCATTACTTTATCTAAATATATGCTCTTATCATCATGATTTACAATTTCAGTATGTCTGCAAATAACATCATAATCAGCAAAAATCGTGTAATACAAATAAATACTTGCATTCATCACTACATCTTTTAAGATAATACATAAAGTTTTAGCTTCATTTTCATTATTTACATAAATAGAAGGCAATCCCTCTAATTTGGGTTTTCCTTCAATGATATTAAAACTATCATCATAATAAAAGCGATTTACACGCTTGCCATCTTCTGTTTGAATTATATAAGCTGGATTTCTAAAATCCCCTTGATTAAAATCTGGATATTCTTACAATAAAGTATCTAACGAAAAATTTCTATCTGAAGCTATCGGATTTGAACAAAAACCTCTATCATAAAATAATTGAGCATTACTTCCATTATATGATGATAAATATTTGCCAAAATAAATATGTTTTACATAACAATCTTTTTCAATGCCTAAAATATAACTAATTTTGCCATTAGATAAATTAAATATCTTTTGCTCTTTATCATAATTAATTGCTAACATCTATATTCTCTCCTCTAAATTTATTTTCTACATAATATTTTAAAATATCGTTAGCTATATTAAAATGATAATAAAATGTTATCTACTATAATTTTTTGTCATCTTCATCTATAAATTAAAGGAGTTTTTTATGTTTAGCACCTTTCCTTATAAAGCTATAAAATATCAGTTTTCCTCTGATTTGCCATTGATAACACTAACAGGTATCGGCTTTCAAAATATCACCGACCACAGCTATTCTTGGCATAATCTACATCGTCATGATAAACATTGTCTTATTCAATATTGCATCAGTGGACAAGGCGTTTTAACCATAAATAATTCCACTTATACCATTACAGCTGGTAAAGTATTTAAAAATTTACTACGATACACTACAAACTATTTATGACTTCTCCGCAACTAAAAAAATACACTTATGTAATCACATAAGTGTATTTTTATATTCGATATAATTATTTACTAAAAGTATATGTTGTAACAGTATGAGTTTCTTGTCCTGCTTTCAATACTGGAGAGGCAAATTTATCACAATTTACAGCATTTGGTACATATTGAGTTTCAATGCAGAAAGCATCACGACGATTGTAAATATGACCTTGTTTACCTGGTTTTCCTTCTAAGAAGTTTGCAGAATAGAACTGTGCACCTGGCATTGTTGTAGCTACGTCCATAATAATACCAGTTTTTTCAGATTTAGCTTGTGCAAAAGTATATAAACCATCATGTTCTGGTAATAATACTGTATGGTCATAACCAGCAGCAATAACTAAACGTTCATCATCTTTGTCTATATCCTGACCAATAGGTTTAGCTTCACTAAAGTCAAATACATCGCCTTTTGTGATAGTGCGAATTTCACCAGTTGGAATTAATCCTGCATCAGTTGGAATCATTGCTGGGCAATCTAATTTCAATGTTTGATCATAAACACTGCCACTACCTTCACCAGCTAAATTGAAATAACTGTGATTTGTTAAGTTAACTACAGTGTCTGCATCAGTTTTAGCTTTATAATCAATGCGTAAGCAAGCATTATCATCAAAAGTATAAGTTACTTCTACATCTAAGTTTCCTGGATAATTAGCTTCACCATCTGGAGATGTACGTCTTAAAGATACGCTATTTTCGCCAATTGTGAAATCGCTATAAACTTTTTTATCAAAACCATTAGAGCCACCATGTAAATGATTTGCTCCATTATTTGTTTCTAATTCATAAGTTTTTCCATTTAAAGTAAATTTACCATTAGCTATACGATTACCGCAACGACCGATGAATGCACCATAGAAGAATGTTCCTTCTTCATAGCCTTTTACAGTGTCATAACCTAAAACTACATCATGTAATTTACCGTCTTTGCCTTCAACTACAATAGCTTGAATAGTGCAACCATAATTAATAATGCTTACATATTCGCCTTTGGAGTTTTCAATTTTAAATTTATAAACCTGTTCCCCTGTAGAAGCTACACCAAATTCACTTTTTACTACTGCCATTTTTCTTACCTCTTTTATTTATTTGTTTTACAAGGACCTGTAGTATCACGTAAGACTAAAGTATTTTGTAATACAACTTGTCTGCTTGTTTTATTATCACTAGCTATTTTTTCCATTAATAAACTAGCCGCTGTCCATCCTAAAGTCATCATATTTTGGTCCATTGTCGTAAGTTTTGGCTCAATAAAATGACTTAGTGAAACATTATCATATCCCATAATAGATATGTCTTCTGAAATTTTTAAATTTAAACGTCTACAAGCATTGACTGCACCGACACCCATCAAATCATTACAACAGAAAAGTGCTGTAACATCTTTTCGATTAGGCAAAAATTCTACAATCTTTTTAGCAGTCAACTCTACTGTATCTATACTATTACCCGCACTAACATTTATGATATTTTCTGGATTGTAACAACCCATTTTCTTCATAAATTCAATATATACATCTTCTTTAAACTCATAAGAATCGCTTCGTTCACCACGAACGAAACAAATATTTTGATGACCTAATGATACTAAATGTTCTAAGGCAATTTTGGTACCTATGCGTTCATCATTATATACATAAGAAATAGCTGGACGTTTTATATATGAGTTAATAAATACCAGCGGTATCCTAGATGCCATCTGGTCAAAAAAACTACTATCCACACGTTCCGTATTTGGACTAATATTTATTATTCCTGACACATTTCGCATCAGTAATTCATTCATACATTCTTTTTCACAGATAGGGTCATCTTTTGTGTAAGTCAACAATAACGAATAGCCACTACTTGTTGCAAAACTTTCTATTCCACTTACAACTTCAGCAAAAAAAGTATTAAATAGACTAGGCACAATAATTCCAATTATTGAAGAATGTTGTGTATTTAATTCTCTTGCTTGAATGTTTGGAATGTATTCTAAATCTTTTATTGCTTCTAAAACTTTCTTCTTCGTAGCTTCTTTTACTGGATAATTACCATTTACTACACGGGATACCGTTGCTACTGATACTTGTGCCTTTTTGGCTACATCAATTATCGTAGTTGACTTCATTGTCTTCAATCCTTATTAAAATAATATATTAAAATATAATAATATATTATTTCTATATTTTCAATATTTTCTTGATTAAATATATGCCATCTATAAAATTTATAGATGGCATAATTATTAAAATTATAAAGTTGCTACAAATTTATTGAAAGCTTGAATACCTTGTATATTGCGTTTGAATACGCCTGCATGAAGTAATACAACCATAAAGATTTTACCTACTTCTAATTTAAGCATATCTTCAACTTCTTCAGCTTTAATATCTGTGTATTTTGCACGAATTTCTTTGTACCAATCTGCATGTTTAGCGATTTGTTCATCATCACTAATATCTTCTTTACCAGCGATAAAGCATTCTTTTACTTTTGCTAATTCGTCTTTTAAACGAGCTGGAAGTACTGCAAGACCCATTACTTCAATTAAGCCGATATTTTCTTTTTTAATATGATGAACTTCATCATGTGGATGGAAAATACCTAATGGATATTCTTCAGTTGTACGGTTGTTACGTAAAACTAAATCTAATTCATATTTACCATCACGAACGCGAGCAATTGGAGTAATTGTATTATGTGGTTGTCCATCGCTTTCAGCTAAGATATCTACACTTGCGTCAGAATATCCACGCCATGCATCTAATACATGTACAGCAAAATTAATTAAATCCTGTTTATTAGAAGAAGCTGCACGAATTACAGACATAGGCCATTTTACACGACCAACAGTAACATTATCAAAACCTTCGATATTGAAAGTCTCTTCGATTGGAGCTTTTTCCATAGCGAATGTATAATGTCCACCTTGATAATGGTCATGAGATAAAATAGAACCACCAACGATTGGTAAATCTGCATTGGAACCTAAGAAATAATGTGGTAAGTAATCCACAAAGTTTAATAAGTTTTCAAAAGTAGCACGGCAAACTTTCATTGGTACATGCAAGGAATTTAATAAAATGCAGTGTTCATTGTAATAAGTGTATGGGGAATACTGCATAAACCATTGATGACCTTCAAAATCCATAGGAATTAATCTATGTGTTTGACGAGCTGGATGGTTTGCATGACCTGCATAACCTTCATTTTCACGGCAAAGTAAGCATTTTGGATAAGAAGAAGATTTTACAAGTTTTGCTTTAGCAATATCTCTTGGATCTTTTTCTGGTTTAGATAAGTTAATTGTGATATCTAAATCACCATATTCAGTATTTGCTTTCCAAATAATATTTTTATCAATACGATCTTTACGAATATAGTTAGAAGCAATACTTGTTTTATAGAAATAATCAGTAGCCTGAACTTTTGATTTTTCGTATAATTTTTTGAAATTGCCTACAACTTCAGAAGGACGAGGCATTACGCAGTTCATGATACGAGTATCAAATAAATCACGCTGAGTTACAGTATCTTCACAAAGACCTTTTTCTACAGCATAATCTAACATATTTTCTAAAATATCATGAGCTATTGGTAATGTTTCATCTACTTCTACAACTTCAAACTCATCTACACCTAATAAATCTAAAAGTAAGTTTGCACTATAGTATTTATCTTCTGGTGCAATAAGACCTTGTTGTAGAGCAAAGTTTAACAAACGATTTATTTGTAAATTCATATCCATTATTAAAAATCCCCTTTTATTAACTAAACCCCAAAATTAGTCTTCATATCCGTTTGGATGAGCTTGATGCCATTTCCAAGCAGTTTTGATAATTTCTTCCATGCTTGTATATTTTGGATGCCAGTTAAGGATTTTCTGAGCTTTTTCACTAGAAGCAATTAAGCGAGCAGGGTCACCAGCACGGCGTTGACCATATTCTACTTTAATTTTTAAGCCTGTAGCTTTTTCAGCAGCGTCGATCATTTCTTTTACAGAGAAGCCTTCACCAGTACCTAAATTGAAGATATTGCTTTCATTACCTTCACGTAAATAGTTAAGAGCTTTCATATGTGCATCTGCTAAGTCCATTACATGTACATAGTCACGAATACAAGTACCATCAGCTGTTGGATAATCTGTACCAAATACAGTGATGTGATCGCGTTTACCAAGTGGAACTTGTAAAATGATTGGAATTAAGTGAGTTTCTGTTGTATGAGCTTCACCAATATGACCATCTTCAACAGCACCTGCTACGTTGAAATAACGTAAGGATACATATTTAATACCGTTAGCCATATCTACCCATTTCATCATTTTTTCCATCATGCGTTTGGATTCACCATATGGATTAGTAGGATTTGTTTCATCAGTTTCTAAAATAGGCACACGTTTTGGTTCACCATAAGTTGCAGCAGTGGAAGAGAATACGATTTTCTTAACATCATATTTAACCATAGCTTCAAGAAGAACTTCCATACCGCAAGTGTTGTTGTTGAAATATTTTAAAGGAACTTGCATACTTTCACCAACAAGAGAATTTGCAGCAAAATGAATAATTGCTTCAATGTCATTTTCTGTAAAAACTTTATCAAGGTCTGCCATATTACGGATATCGCCTTTATAAAATTTTGCTTTTTCATGAACAGAAGCTAAATGACCTGTTTCAAGATTATCGATTACAACAACATCTTCACCATTATTGATAAGTTCATAAACCATATGAGAGCCGATATAACCTGCTCCACCACATACTAAAACTGCCATTTTAAAATCCTCCTAAAAAAATAATATTATTAATATTTTTGATTAATTTTCTATATAACAGTAAACGTTTTCTAATTTCAATTATACATCAATAAAATATATAAATCAATACTTTTTCAAATTATTTTATTTTTAAATTTTACTGAAAACTCATTTTTTATTTTATTGTTTATTGTGATTTTATGTGGTATTATATTTAAAATAATAAAAATAACAAAGATATAAACAAAAATAAAGATTTTATCATAAGAAAGGATATTTTATGTTAATTACTAATGCTGAATTTATTCAAGGATTTATACGTCTTACTGACGATGCATTCAAAAAAGGTTGGCATGAACGCAATGGCGGCAATCTAAGTTATCGTATAAAACCTGAAGAAATCGAAGAAATAAAATCTGAATTAAAAGCACCTACTAATTGGATTCCAATTGGTGTAAGTGTACCTAATTTAGCTAATGAATATTTCTTAGTTTCTGGAACTGGTCGTTATATGCGCAATGTTATCTTAAAACCAGAAGATAATATTTGTATTGCTAAAATTGATGATAAAGGTGAAAATTATGCTATCGTTTGGGGATTAGAAAAGGGTGGTCGTCCAACAAGTGAATTTCCAACTCATCTTATGAACCATAGTATAAAAAAAGACCTAACAAATGGTCAAAATCATGTAATTTATCATGCTCATCCAACTAATATCATTGCTCTTACTTTCGTTTTACCACTAAACGATAAAGAATTTACTCGTGAACTTTGGGAAATGGCCACAGAAGATCCTGTTATTTTCCCTGAAGGTATCGGTGTTGTTCCTTGGATGGTTCCAGGTGGTAGCGAAATAGCTAAAGCTACAAGTGAACTTATGAAAAAATATAATATTGTAGTATGGGCTCATCATGGTATGTTCTGCTCAGGTAAAGATTTTGATGAAGCTTTTGGACTTATGGATACTGCTGAAAAAGCTGCTGAAATCTGTGTAAAAGTCCGTTCAATGGGTGGCAAAAAACAAACTATTACCACTCAAAATTTCCTTGATTTAGCTAGAGATTTTAAAATAGATTTAAATAAAACTTTCTTAAAATAAACATCATAAAAAAGCTGTAACAATTAGAGATATCCTCTTTTGTTACAGCTTTTTTTAGTAAATCAACTTTATATCATTTTCTTTAATATAATCAAACCACTCAAGATTAGGTTCTTTATCCGTTACAATTGTATCAATTTGAGCTAAATCACATGTTTTAGTAAATGCAGTTTTATCAAATTTCGTACTATCTGCTAATAAAATACTTTTTTGTGCTTGTTCTATCATTTGTCGTTTAATAATACTTTCCGGCTCATTTGATTCCATCAAACCTTTTTTCATATCCAAAGCCTTACAACTGATAAGAACTGTATCTACATAATATTTTTTTATAGTTTCACAAGCAATAGGTCCAACTAAAGCATAAGAATGAGCTCTTAATTCTCCACCAGTTGAAATTATTTTAAAATCACTATTCACAAATTCATTTATAAGTCTTATAGAATTTGTAATTATAGTTAAATCTTTCTTATCTTTTAAATATCGCAATAATGCTAAACATGTAGTACTTGCATCTACCATTAAGGTATCGCCGTCATTAATCAAGTGTTCAGCTTTTTTAGCTATATAAACCTTATTACTATTATTAATATCTATGCGCTTTAAAAAAGAAATATCTTGACTTGTATGGTCATTTATTACCGCTCCACCATAACAACGTTTAACCAAATTTTGTTGCTCTAATTTCTCTAAATCACGCCTTATTGTTTCATCAGTTACATCAAATAATTTACTCAAATCTTGTACATAAACTTTTTGGTGCTGATTTAATAATTTCATTATTTCCCGACGTCGCTCAATACCTAGCATAAAATCACCCCAAAATCTATAAATATTATTTATAATCTTATAATCATTATAGAATATCCCTATAAAAAATACAAATAAATTGCTCCTAGATAAAGTTTTTGTACCTAATCAATTTGTTCAAATAACTATCTTCACGCAATAATAAATTTTTTATATTACCTTGTTCTATGATTTTTTCTTCTCCACAAATAATAATATCATCAAAAAATCGCAACAAACTTATATCATGAGAAGTTACTATCATCGTTTGTTTTTGATATTTTTCCATAAGTTGACTACATATATTATTTGTTGTTTTTATATCAAGCCCTGCTGTAGGTTCATCTAATAAAATTATATCTTTTTGTTTTGCTAAACAAATAGCTAATTGTAATCTATGCTTTTGCCCACCTGATAATTTATTGCCATCATTACCCACTATATAATCCAATCCCACTTGCTTTACAAAATCTAATAAATATACATTTTCTAAGGATTTATATATTTCTTCATCAGTGATATCTTCATAAAGCATTTTAAAATTATCATGTATAGATAAATTAAAAATATGATGCTCTTGAAATGCTACTGCAAAATGTTCACGTATGGATTTTTCAGCTAAATCATCGTAATTTTTGCCTTCTATAAAGATATTTCCTTTCAATGGATATAATAATCTCATCAATACATAAAATAATGTGGATTTTCCACAACCACTAGTGCCGACAATCAAGATTTTATTGCCTTTTTTTATAGATAAATTTATATCTTTCAATAAAACTTTATCATATCCGTAAGCTAAATCTTTCAGCAACAATTGCACATCTTTACTTTGCTTATCTTCTTGATTTTCATTTTTTACTTCATTATTTGTATCAGCAATAAACTTTTTTTCTTGCATAAAAATAGCTAAATCTTGCCAACGTTTACTAGCTTCGTCAAAATGCTCTATTAATGAAGGCATCATCGCTAACACTTCTAAAACAGCTTGATAAGTCAATATTATTGTAATCGCCATAATGGAATTAAAATCTTGTGTATTCACCAAATAAATACTTATAGCCAAACAAATAACTAAATAAGCTCCCATTATAAATTCACTACATAGATTAACTTTTAATTTTAATTTAAATAAATTTTGCTGATATTGTTGATACTGCTCAATACTATGGTTAATATTTTTCAATCTATATTTATCATAATTATAGAAAGATAGTTCCCTATTACCTTCATAAAACTCTATAATCTCTTGAGTCAATAAAAATTTATGCTTTTTTAATTTCAAATATCTTCGCCATGTCATATAAGGTATGACTATCATAAATATAAGCCATGAACTAATTAGTAATATCATCAAATCATAACTATATAGAAAAAACCATATAGATAAGATAAATACACTTATCGTAGTGATAATAGGTGGCAAAAAGAAACGCAGAAAACTATCTCTTAAATTATCCACTGCATTTACAATTAAATCAAAAGCATCTCCATTTTCTGTTTGTTGCTTGAATGGCAATGCTTTAATAATTTTTGTCAAAACAAATACTCTAAAACTAGTAAATAAAGAAAACCCTATTTTATGTGTAAAATATCGCTCTAAATAACGAAAGACAGCCCTCATTACACCGCAAAAGCGTACACCTACAATAGCAAGTGATAAAACATAAAGTGGCGGTTGCTGGGCAGCACTAGCTATCAACCATGCAGAAAGTCCCATTAAACTTATTGAGCTTAATGTTGAAATAGTACCTACTAATATTGCTAATAATAAACTCCATACTACAGGTCTTATCATATTACTCAATATCTGTACCATTTCAAATACTCCTTTCACCTTCTATTATTTCACTAAAATAATTTATTTTATCCTTAATTTTTTCATTATCCACTAATTTCCCCTGTTGTAAATAAATCAATTCGTCAGCATTTTTTAAAGTCTGTAAGCGATGACCAATGATTATTACAGTTACTTTATTTTTTAAATCAGATAAAATTCTTTGTATCAACTTTTCATTATATACATCTAAATTTTCCATAGGTTCATCTAATAATAATAATTTTGGTCTACCAATTAAAGCTCTAGCTAAACCTAAACGACGCTTTTGCCCAGAACTTAAATTCATCGCTGAAGTCATTTCTGTATCATATCCCTGTGGCAGTGATTTTATAAATTCATCTAAATTTACCAACTGACAAATATGTTCTATTTCTTTTAAATTAAAATCTCTACCTAAAGTTATATTTTCACTGATTGTCGCTGAAAAAATATATGGCTCTTGAGCTACCCAGCCAATTTGACTTTGCCACCATTGTTTATCTAAATCAGCTAAATTATAATCATTGATTAAGATTTCTCCAGATTGGCATTTTTCTATACCTAATAATAATTTAAATAATGTGGATTTCCCTGCCCCATTATCTCCAGTCAAAACAAACTGCTTGCCTTTTTTTATTTTTAAACTAAAATCATCAATTGCCCATTTATCGCTATCTTGATATTTATAATAAACATTTTTCAATTCAATCTGCACCATATCTGTATCATTAAATTTTAAATTTGTCTTACTTTCCTTTATACAGTTTAGTTTATCAATCATAGCATAAATTTCACTAGAAGCTGTAATCCCATTCATGGCATCATGAAAAGCTGAACCAAATTGACGAAAAGGCTGGTAAAATTGTGGTGCTATCAATAAGATAAAAAATACAGGTAAAAATTCCACATGTCCATAGATGAGTCTAAGACCAATATTTACAGCGATAATAGCTATACTTAATGTAGAAATAAATTCTAACATAAAAGCTGAAATAAAAGCTATGCGCAAAACTTTTAAAGTCGCTTGACTAAAAAGTTTACCATTTTTATTTATTTCACTTAATTGTCTTTGTGTTTGATTATACGCTTTAACAATCAATAAACCAGGCAATAAATCTGCCATATACATAGTTAATTTTTGAAAAACTTGCCACTGCTTTTTATTTTCCTTATCTGCAATCTTGCCAATTAAAATCATAAAAAATGGTATTAATGGTGCAGTAATCAAGAAAATCAATCCAGATATCCAATCATTGATAAAAGTAAATATCAATAAAATAAGCGGAATTGTACTCAGTAAACCTAATTGTGGTATAAATGACGTTAAATAAATATCTAATTTATCAACGCCTTTTGTAATCAAGGCTATCCATTGCCCTTTTGCATATGAATTAGCTAAAAAATTACGCTGAGCCAATACTGCAAATAATTGTCTACGTAAATTGCTTTGTACATTTAATGATATTTTCTCCATTTGATAATGATTAAAATAATTTAGTATTGCCTTTATACAAAAAAAGAAAAACAGCAACACCAATAATGGCGTTGCTGTACTACTTTCTAAGCGAGATAAAAGTAATTTATCTGCTATATAAGCAATAATATATGCTATAGCTACAATCATCATAGCTTGCATAATATTTGATATCATCACCAAAATCAACTGTCGTTTAAAAGGGAAAATATCTTTTAATAAATTTTTATCTATCATTCTTTTAATTAATATTCTAAGTCATGATGACTTACACGTTTTCTAAATACCCAATAAGTCCAACCTTGATAAATGAGTACTACTGGTACAAAGCAAACAGCAGCAATTGTCATTATAGTCAAAGTATATTCAGTAGAAGAAGCGTTATAAATTGTTAAACTCCAATCTGGATTTAAAGTGGATATTAAAATACGTGGGAATAATCCTGCAAATACTGCAACTGTTGTAAATACAATAGCTAAAGAAGAACCGATAAAGCCTTTAACATATTGTTGTTTTTTATAAACTAATAAGATAGAAGCTACAAAAGAAACAGCTGCTAGAATAAATAAAATAACAGAAGAAATTGACGCAAACATATCTGTATTCAATGCAGTTAAAATCAAGCAAAGTACATAGAAAATAGCTGCTGTACCACCAAGGCATACAGATACGATACGCAATCTATCAATCATTTTTGTATCAGCAAGACGAAGTGTTAAAAATACTGTTCCATGATAAGCAAATACCAATAAGAAAGTAATACCACCAACGATAGTATATAAAGATAATAAATCAAAGAAAGTACCTTTATAAATCATTTCACCATTGATAGCGAAACCTTTCATCATATTACTTACAGCAACGCCCCATAAAAATGCAGGTAAGGCACTGCCAAAGAAAATCATATAATCCCATAAGCTTCGCCAATATGTGCAATCGTGTTTACTTCTAAATTCAAAAGCTACACCACGAACAATTAAGCCTAAGAGCATCAAAAACAATGCCATATAAAGCATACTAAACATAGTAGCATATACATGAGGGAATGCTGCAAACATAGCACCGCCAGCAGTAATCATCCAAACTTCATTACCATCCCAAACTGGACCTATGGAATTAATGAGCATACGGCGTTCTACATCATTTTTCGCAAAAAATGGTAAAATCGTGCCTACGCCATAGTCAAAGCCCTCTAAGAAGAAGAAACCTACAAATAAAACTGTTACAAGTATAAACCATACAATTTGTAAATCCATTATGCCTGCCCTCCTTCATCATCCATCTTATGAGCATCTTTTTTCACGAACTTAAGAGCTATAAAGATAGCAGCTACAGCTAATAAAGCATAAATAAGTGTAAAACCTACCAATGTAATTAAAACTTCTGTGCTAGTGATATTTTGAGATACTGCATGAGATACTTTTTGCAAACCTACTACCATCCATGGCTGACGACCAGCTTCAGTGATTATCCAACCAAAAGTATTTGCTATAAATGGCAATGGCAATAATAATACTAAAATATTTAAGAACCAACGAGCATTTTCCAAACGTTTTGTATAGAATAAAAAGCCTGCTAAAATCATTGCACCAATCATAGCTACACCACAAGCTATCATAATTCTAAAGCTCCAGAATAACAAAACTACATTTGGAATGTAATCATCATAACCATATTGTTGAATATATTGTTCTTGCAATTCATTTATACCTTTTACTTCGCCTTCTGGGCTATCATAAATAAGCATAGATAACATATATGGCACTTCAATAGCATCATGATTTACCTTATTTTCTGTATCAATATTAGCTATTACAGTGAAAGGAGCTGGATTTTCAGTTTCCCATAAAGCTTCCATAGCTGCCATCTTCATTGGTACATTTTTACCGATAAATTGAGCCTGTAAATGTCCACTGCCCATTACTAAGAACAAACCAATTAAACTATAGATAATACCTGATTTTATAGCTGTTTTAAATGTCTCTACATTTTGACCAGACAATAAACGATAAGCACTTACAGCCACTACAATCACACCAGCTGTAACAATACCAGATAATACAGTATGAGCATATTGCCCTACAACATAAGGATTAGTTACTAATGCGAAAAAGTCTGTCATTTCAGCTCTGCCATTAGCAATAGTATAACCTACAGGATGTTGCATAAAAGAATTTGCAACTAAAATCCAAAAAGCAGATAAATTACTACCAAAAGCTACAAGCCAAATAGATAAACAATGTAATTTTTTGGATAAACGACCTTCACCAAAAATCCATACACCTAAAAATACAGACTCTAAGAAAAATGCAGTCAATGCTTCTAGTGCAAGTGGTGCCCCAAAAATATCTCCCATGAAACGAGAGTATTCAGACCAGTTCATACCAAAATGAAATTCCTGTACGATACCAGTTACCACACCCATGGCAAATGAAATGATAAAGAGTTTTCCAAAGAATTTTGCTAAACGCTTATAAACTACATTATCTGTTTTTAAATACATAGTCTGCATAATAGCAATGAAAATGGATAAACCTAATGAAACCGGAACAAATAAAAAATGGTAAATTGTTGTAATTGCAAATTGCAATCTAGATAGAGTTATAACATCCATAATATAAAACCTCCTTTGTAGTGTATATTTAAGTTAAGTATACACTAATAACTTATATAGACGCAAGATTTATTATTTATAGATAATTATTATCATAACTCCTAAAAAATAATCTTTATAAAATCATCTAAATAATATATACTCGTTATTATCCAATTTATTATCTTTGGTTTTTATTGCAAATTTTTATTTTTTATCTAGGTGGTTTATGTGAAAAAATTTCTTCATTCTTTATTTATATTTTTTATTGGACTTTTAATCGGTGCTATTTTAACTTTTAATACTTTAGGTTTAATTTTAGGCAATATTTTATATATGGAGCTTAGCAATCCCCAATTAAATATCAATCTCACTAGCATCGTAAATCATTCTCAAGATTTGACACGAATAAATCAATATCAACAAGAAAATCCTAATGCTCAAAAAGTTGCTCTATACACTCCTTATGGTGATAGTTCTCGTGAATTAGTTGGCACTTTTATCAACAATAATTCCAAATATAAAAAGACAATTATTTTAATTCATGGTCTTTATCAAAATCGTTCCATGTGCTTAAATTATGTCAATATCTATAAACAATTAGGATTTAATATCTTATTGATTGATTTACGTGGTCATGGTGAAAGTGATGGCATCATCACTTGGGGACAAACAGAAATCCGTGATATTGATATGTGGTGCGATTATCTTCGCAATACAAGACAACAAGAATTAATTGGCATTCATGGAATTTCTCTAGGTGGTGCATTTGCCCTCTTGCACAGTGGATTGTCTGTTCATCCTGCTGATTTTTACATTGAAGACAGTTCCTATAGTGATTTAAAAGGTCTTTATTACAATCATCTACACAGCATGATACAATTACCTAATGATTCCAAAATTCTTGATATCTTATGGATTTATTCTCAAGTCTGCATGTATTGGCATACAGGCTCAACTTTAGATAAATTAGCTCCATTAAAAGCAGTAGCTCACTCCACAAGCCCTACATTATTTTTACATGGCAGTGCAGATACTTTAATCCCGCCAAATACACTTCAAGAATTATACGATAATTGTCGTGCAACAAAATCTATGCATATGTTCAAAGACTCTACACATGCTCAAGCTATTTCTAATTGTCCTAATGAATATTTTAATGTAATAAAAGATTTTCTCGTTAACAATCATTTTACAACTATACAAAATTAAAATTTTATTGTGTCTTGACAATAAAAAATAGTTTTGATATCATGAACACAGATTAATATATTTAAAATCTATGAGCAAGAATAGTAACTATGATAAAAGCTTTACAGAGAATCGACGATGCTGAGAGTTCGATAAGCACTTATGATAGCGAATGGACTTGTGAGATGTAGCCTGAGCCATAATATTATGGGGTAAGCACTATCGGCCTTTTCCACCGTTATACGGAAACGAGTATCGGATATAAAAAATCCCGCACTTTGTATTTAGTAAGATAATTTGCTACTTAGTTTAACTAAGGGTGGCACGAGTATAACGCCTCTCGTCCCTTTTTATAGGGATTGAGAGGCTTTTTTATTTGTTTGTTATTTGATTGGAGGATTTATTTATGGAGTTACGTTGGATAACTATTACTACTTTATTATTAGCCATCGGTGTAATTTTACGTATGGTTTCGCCAAATATTGGTGGCATATCTTTAAACTGGAATATTGTAATGTATTGTTTAGCAATATTATTATGTAGACCTACAATAAAACAAGGTTTTGGCATTGGTTTAGTTTCCGGTATCATCGCTATGATGACATCTAAAGCTGCTCTACCTTATGCTAATTTAATAAGTGATCCATTAGCTGCTACTATTTGCGCTTTAATGGTTAATAGCAATCTTTTCAACATTAAAAAATCTAAAATTTCACTAATTCCTTTTATCGTTGTATTTATCACTACTTTTATCAGTGGCGGTACTTTTGTTACTTTGACAAAAATCTTTTTACAACTTCCTATGAATATTTATCTTTATGCTATGCTTCCTGCTGTAGCTTTAGTTGCTCTTTTAGGTGCTGTTGCTGGTCAATTGTTATATTTACCTGCTTTTAAAATTTTCAATGCCAAATTAAATAAAAATGATAAACAATTTTCTTTACACGATATAAATTTGACTATTCCTCAAGGTTCTTTTTGTGTAATCACAGGTGTAAATGGCAGTGGTAAAACTTCTTTAATCTTAAATATAGCTGGCAGTAAACCTGCATATCTAAGTGAAATTACCACTAGCAAAATAAACATAGCTGATATTGATATCTTGAATACACCACCAAAAAAACTCAATGAATTAATCGGTGTTGTCATGGCTGATTACAATGCTCAACTCGTAACGCAAACAGTTGGCGATGAAATCGCTTTTTCTCTTGAAACATCTGGTCTTAATGCTCAAGAAATCATCAATAGACGACGCGACCTTTTAGCTAGCGTTGGTCTATCCGATAAAGAAGATATGCCGATTTCAGCTTTATCTGGCGGACAAAAACAACGACTTGCTATTGCCTCTATAATGGCAATGAATACGCCTATCATCATTCTTGATGAACCAGTTGCTGCCATTGACCCTGAAGGTGCAAAAGATATCTATAATTTATTAGTCAATCTCAATAAAAGATATAATAAAACAATCATTGTAACTGAACATGACTTGAAATATGTGCTTGATATTGCTGACCAACTTTGTGTAATTGATAATGGTCATTTAGCTTACAGTGGTAATGTAGATGATTGTTTAAAATATATGTATGAAGAAAAAATTTATTCTGAAGTTATTCCTCTTCGCTGGAAAATACGCTATGAAATAGGTGATAATCATGTTAACGCTAAATAATATTTCTTTTAGCTATCAAAAAAATAGATTTATCTTAAAGAACATCTCCACCAATATAGATGATACAAAAATCACAGCTATAGCTGGCAGAAATGGCAGTGGTAAAACAACATTAACTAGACTTTTAATGGGACTTGTACACCCTAATAGAGGCTCTATGACTTTAGATGATGTTGATATCACCAAAAAAGAACCATATGAAATGGCTCAATATATCGGTTATGTATTTCAAAATCCTGACCAACAATTATTCGCTTCCACTGTTTTTGAAGAAGTAGCTTTTGCACCAAGAAAATTAGGTTGTAATGAACATACTATAAAAAAACGTGTCGAAGAAGTTTTAAAAATAACTAATCTTCAAGATGTAATTTGGGAAATGCCTCAAGTTTTAACCTTAGGGCAAAAACAGCGATTATCTATTGCTTGCGCCTTAGCTGCCAAACCTAAAATCTTAATCTTAGATGAACCTACCTCTGGGCAAGATTGCCGAGAACGCACTATGTTATTGCGTTTGATGCGAAAATTAAATGCTCAAGGTTTAGGTATCATCATGGTAACACATGATATGGATATCTTAGCTGAACATGCTGATAAAGTCATCGTCATCAATCAAGGAGAACTTGCTTTTGATGGTACGCCACTTGATTTATTTTCCCAAAAAGAATTGACGCTAAAGCTCGGTTTAGAATTACCTGAAGCTGTTTGTATCAGTCAGGAATTAGGTCTTGATATTTGTCTTACACCTATGGAAATTTACGCTCATTTACACAAACGAGGTTGATTATAATGTATAAATTAACTGCTTTAACAAAATTAATTTTAGCTATTATGATTTCAATAGCGTCTTTAATCACTAATGATTTATATATCTTAAGTATATTAGCCCTTATTGAAATTTTTACTTGTTTTTATTTACCTAAGACAAAATTACTTTGGAGTGCTCTTGGTATTTTAATTTTTTTCAGCTTTATTTTATTTCTAATTCAACTTGTTTGCGGTACTGATTTAAATACCTCCATTGCTTCTGCTCTCAAAATGTTCATCATGGCAGTATCTTTATTATTGCTCTTGCAAACCACTTCTGCTAGAGAGCTCACTGCTTCATTAGTAAAACAATTGCATTTACCTTATCAATATGCTTTTATGATTACTGCTATTTTGCGTTTTGTTCCTGATATATTAGAAGAAAGCTCTGCTGTTCGCGATGCCCAAAGTTGCCGTGGTTTTAAACCTTCATCAAATCCATTTCGTCGCATTTTTGACTATATGATGGTAATTAAACCTATGGTCTTTCGCTCTATTTCTCGCAGTGAAAATATGGCTCTCAGTCTTCAAATGAGAGGATTTTCTTCTCCTAAGCCAAAAGTATTTATCATTGATACTAAATTAAGAGCTATAGATTATATTTCTATGATTTTATTTCTTATAATCTTATCCTTATTATTTTATTTTATCTAAAACTAATAAAAAAACTGCTAGCATATTATATCTAGCAGTTTTTTATTTATAACAATTTTATTTTTTTAAAATAACATCAACAAGACCTACTGCATATGGTGTTATCTCATATCTTTGGAACAATACATGTAAATCCATATTTTCATCTAAATAAAATTCTTGAGGAAATGCTGTTACATCTTTATGGAAATCAAATAGATGCTGACCTACCTGTGCTTTTATTTCTTTATTTAAATTATCTATTGTATAAATATTTTTTCCACTTTGCTTATCTATATTAATAACTTGAGAAAATTGTATTAAATTGCCTTGTTCATCAAAGCTTAATCCATAAGCATACGTATTTGGATGAGCCGCACCTTTATACATAGTAGAACAATTTATTATCACACTAAAAACTTTATCGCTATTTGCTTTTATTTCATATCCGATAAAACCTGTAAGGTCTCTACCAATATCATTTTCTTGTTGAACATTTTGATTAAAGTCGTTTATTATTTTAGTAATCTGTCTATTTATTCTAGATTTCACTAAAATATTATCTGCATTTACTACTGGATATTTTCCCTCTACAAACTCACTATTCAATGTCTTTTCTTGCACTTCATAATAGCTTGATTGCGCAAATGTAACCGACATTGACAAAAGCATTACCATAAATAAACTCATTAAAATTTTCCACGATTTTTGCATAAGAATCCCTCCCTTAAATGCACTTTTTTTCATTATATCTTAACAATATTAAAAAATTCTTAAAATTACTTGTTATTTACTAAAAATTATATTATTATTAAATTAATTCTTCCTAATTCTAGAAGATATAAGCAAGATAAAAGTCCTACGTTCGGCAATTTCGTAGGACTTTTTATTTTTATCTAATTAAATATTTCTAAATCTATTATTTACCTTGAAAATTAGGTTGACGTTTTTGTTTAAAAGCCAAAATTCCTTCTTTACAATCTTCTGTTCCTAAACAAAAAGTCTGTACTAAAGCTTCTTCATCTAGAAAGTCTTTTAAATTTGCATATGATTTATTTAACATCTTCTTCATATACATAATAGCCATTGGTGCACCTTGAGCTATTTTTTGTGCTATTTTTTCAGTTTCTATTTTTAAATCTTCTTTAGTGTAAACATGCATTACCATTTTTAATTTTTCTGCTTCTTGAGCACTGATTACATCAGCTGTGAACATTAATTCTTTCGCTTTTTGCAATCCTACTGTTTCTTTTAATAAATACATACCGCCACAATCAGGAACTAAACCAACATTGACAAAACTTTGAATGAATTTGGCATCTTCACTGCTACACACAATATCACAAGCTAACATTAAATTAACACCAGCTCCAGCAGTAACACCATTTATCATACCAATGACAGGCTTAGCACAATTTCTCAATTTTAAAGTCATTTCGCCTACGCGTTCAATAAAGGCTTTTCTTTTTTTATCATCATTTAAGCTTTCTAAATAACCTAAATCACCACCAGCACAAAAAGCTCTACCTGCACCAGTTAAAATAATTACGCGAATATCTTTATCTTCTACAAAAATATCTAAGGCACGATGAAATTCTTCCACTAAATCTGCATTCATTGCATTTAAACTTTTAGGACGATTTAATATAATTATCCCTAGATGCTCATTTTTTTCCATTAAAACACTTTGCATATTTGCCACCTCATATTTTTAATAATCTTAAAATATTTTCCATAGTTAATATCATATTTTCTTTGCTTTTCAAGGCTGATTTACTAAATTCCATAGGTTCTTTATTAATGCTAAATATAGCTGTTATACCTTTATTATACGCTTCTTGAATATTTTCACCAATAGCTCCTGTTACCACAATCACAGGAGTTTTATATTTTTGACTGCGATTTGCCACACCCATGACTACTTTTCCATGCAAAGATTGACTATCAAATTTACCTTCACCTGTAAATACAATATCTGCCTTTGAAACTAACTCATCAAATTTTATCGTATCCAAAATAACATCTATGCCTTTAGTTAATTTACTCTGCAAAAAAGCTATACTGCCTGCACCTAAACCGCCAGCAGCTCCAGCTCCTTTGATATCTTTCACCTCAATATGTAAATCTCGTTTAATTATTTTTGCTAAATGAGCTAACCCTTCATCTAATAATTTAACCATATCTTCATCAGCACCCTTTTGAGGAGCAAAAACTGCTGACGCACCTAGTTTGCCACATAAAGAATTATCTACATCACACATAGATATAAATTCTACATCTTTTATCTTTGAATATATATTATTCATGTCAATTTTATAAATTTGAGACAATGTCCCACCTGTTGGTATAAATTCTTGGTCTTGTTCATCTTTAAATTTCACACCTAAAGCAGAAGCCATACCACAACCGCCATCATTTGTCGCACTTCCACCAAGACCCAAAATTATTTTTTTAGCCCCACTATTTACAGCATCTATGATTAATTCACCCACGCCGAATGTAGTTGTTTTATCTGGCTCTAAGCGATTTTTAACCAATGGCAATCCCGCACAAGCAGCCATCTCTATGACAGCTATATCATCTTTTAACATAGCATAATGAGCTAATATTTTCTGTTCATTAAAAGCATCACTTACCCAAATACTTTTCTTTTCCCCACCAAGAGCATATAAAAATGCATCTACTGTTCCTTCACCACCGTCAGCTACAGGCACACTGATGATATTTGCATCTTTATATAAATTTTTTATTGATGACTTCATGATATTACAGACTTCTATAGCTGATAAAGTTCCCTTAAAAGAGTCAGGCACTAAAATAAAATTTTGCATAAAACATTTCACACCTTTGTTATATTTACTATTTTCTTCATATTTTATATTATATAGTTAAAATTTTTATTCCATCTTATTTATACTGGAGGTAGCTTTATGGCTGTAAAAATCACAGGATATTATAAATTACCTAATGAAATCGAACCTCAATTAATAGAGTTTGACAAAGTATTCAATATTTCCTTTATGCGTAAATATACTAAATATAAAACTTTTGCCAAATTTTTAACAGGCGGTAAATTTAACATCACTTGCCAAAAAGATTTTGAAGAATTACCAGAAGATTTAATGGATAAACATGTAGCTAAGAATACTCAATTCAAAACATGGCAAGAAATGTTAGATTTTGCTACAGATAAATATATAATCAGTAAACAAAAATAAAATAAAAAGCACAGCTTATAATAAGCTGTGCTTTTCTTATTTATTTAGAATAGGAATGGGGAAAACTTTGTTTTAAGCTTTAATAGCTTTATAATTTTCAATTACAAGCTGATAAAGTTTTTGATCTGCTGTAAGTCCAGAATATTTTTCTACTGCTTTTTCAATGCCATTGTCAGCAATATAAGCCTGAATTTCTACAGCTTGTTCATCTTCTTTGTAATCAAAAGTATATCCTGTAGCAATAGCTTTTGCTAAGTGAGTATTATCAAGACCATAAGATTCAGCTAATAAAGCTGGCCCTACTAAACGGTCTTTAAGATTTAATTTACGGATAGGAGAACGACCTACACGTACTACTTCATCATGTAATGCTTCTAAGGAAATACGTTTTAAGATTTTTTCGATATAAGCTTCTAATTCTTCAAATTTAAATGGATATTTTTTAGTCATTGCCATAGCTGATTCTTTCATTACAGCTACTACATCAGCTTTAATTTCTGGAACTTCTAAAGCATCATGGATTGTTTCACAATTATTATGGTAACCAAAATATGCAGTTGCAGCATGACCACAGTTAAATACATAGAGTTTACGTTCAAGATACATGCCAAGATTTTCTACATATTCTGCACCTTTAATTGGTTGAGCTTCTGGATTTACCATTTTATCTTTTTCAATAACAAGTTCAAAAGCTGCTTGAATTTGAGGTACTCTTACGCCATTTATAACTGTGCTAAGTGCAATTCTATCTACAGCTACATTTGGGAAAGCGCCTACTTTATCAAGTTCTTCTTCTGTTACTGGCGCTTTAGTATTTTCTACTAAAGCTTTTTTCAACATATCTGTAGCATAAAAAGCATTTTCACAAGCCATAACGTCTACTTTACCTATGCCACGATTTAAACGTTCTTTTAATCCTTTAGCAAGTGTAGGAGCTATTTTATCTAAATTATCAACACAAACAGATGTTGTAATTAAATCAGCTTCACAAATTGCTTCCACAATATCTGCTTCATTAGTAATTGGAGAAAAAGCTTTTACATTTTTAATTACTTTCTTTTCATTATTATCAATGATATACATTTCATAAGAATTTGTTTCATTGATATAATCAACTGTTGCTTTTACTACATCAACAAAAGTTGTAGAAAAACCAGATTCATATAATAATTCTCCAATAAAACCTCTACCGATATTACCAGCACCAAAATGCACTGCTTTCATTTAAAATACCCCCTATTATCTAAAACTTAATCATTAGATTTTGTAAATAAGTTATATAAAGCTTCTTTGTCTTTTGTAACGAATAATTCTTCTAATTGTTCATCAGTATATTCGTCAAGAGCAATAGCAATATTAGCTAAAATAGCAAGATGTTCGTCGCCTTTACCTGCGATACCAACAACTAATTTTGCTTTACCTGTACCAAATTCTACACCATTAGGGAATTGTAATACTACAATACCTGATTTTTTAACTGTATCTTTTACTGCATTTTCACCATGTGGAATAGCAATGCCACGTCCCATGTATGTGCTTACATCTTGTTCACGTGCAAGCATACCATTAATATATTCTTTGCCAACATAGCCAGATTTATACAATAATTCACCAGCCATTTTTATAGCTTCTTCTTTAGTAACTGTATCTAAGCACATTTTAATATTTTCACGTTTTAATACAGTTTCATCTTCAACAGCATTTTCTTTGCTATCTGTAACTTCTTCTACTTTAGCTTCTACATTTTGTAATTTAGCTAAAATAATATCATAAACATCATTTTTAATGAAATCTTGTACAAATAAATGTTCAGCTTGTGGAGAATCTGCGATTGCACGGTCTGCTAATTTTTCATGAGATACTACAATCTGAGCATCAGATGGAATATTACCGATAGCACAGTTTGTTACAGAAATATATCCATAACCTGCTTTTTTCAATTTATTGCGAAGTGCGCTTGCACCCATAGCGGAAGAACCCATACCTGCGTCGCAAGCATAAATAATTTTCTTAAGTTCGCTACCTTTTACTACTACATCACTTTCAACACGTTTGCTACCACGGTTTTTCATATCTTGCATATTTTGTTGAGCTTCTTCTAAGGAAGAACCGTCATCTTTAGAAGCTTTGATGAAGATAGAAGCAATTACGAAAGATACTGCTGTAGCTACTACTACTGCTGCGATATTTGCAAAATATGCTCCTTTTGGAGTCATTGCTAAGATTGCAAAAATACTACCTGGAGAAGCTGGAGCGATAAGACCACCATTTAAAACGCTTAATGTGAATACGCCAGCCATACCTGCTGGAATAACTGCTAATAAGAGGATTGGTTTCATGAGAATGTATGGGAAGTAAATTTCATGAATACCACCTAAGAAGTGGATAATTACTGCACCTGGAGCAGAGCTTTTTGCCATGCCTTTACCTACTAAACAGAAAGCAAGTAATACACCAAGACCAGGGCCTGGGTTAGATTCAATCATAAAGAAGATGGATTTTCCAAGTTCTTGAGATTCCTGAATACCAATTGGGCTGAATACACCATGGTTGATAGCATTATTCAAGAATAATACTTTTGCAGGTTCAACCAAAATAGATACGAGTGGAATAAGACCTAAGTTTACGATAAATTCAACGCCACCGCGTAAAATATCATTCAAGGAACTTACTACTGGACCTACGATAGCATAAGCAAGAATTGCTAAAATACCACCTAAAATACCAGCAGAGAAGTTATTGATGAGCATTTCAAATCCTGTTGGGATTTTATCTTGGAAAGCTTCATCAAATTTTTTAATACACCAACCACCAAATGGACCAACAATCATTGCTCCTAAGAACATTGGAATGTCAGAACCAGCGATGATACCAGCTGTTGCGATAGCACCTAAAACACCGCCACGATGTTGATAAATAGCACTACCACCACTATAACCAATCAATAGTGGGATTAACCATTTTGACATAGGGCCACCTGCAGCTGCTAAATATTCATTTGGTATCCAACCAGTTGGAATAAATAATGCTGTGAGTAAACCCCAAGCGATAAATGCACCGATATTTGGCATTACCATTCCGCTTAAAAATCTACCAAATTTTTGCATCTTTTCTTGAGCAACATTTCCTGCTTTTGCTTCAGACATTTTTAACCCTCCATTACCTTTTTATATTTTTTCTTAAAATAATTTGTATATATTTTTTCTAGTTCCAAATAAATTTCTGCCTTAGAACCTTGATGTAAAATATCTAATAAGTTCGTATTTTCTATAATGCTCTCGGATAAAACTCCCATCGTTTCTAAAGCTTTTTCATCAGCTTTATCTGGAACTAATAAAATCAACACTGTAGATATTTCTTTTTCATTTACTTTTAAAGATTTTTCTAACTGAATAATCCCTACTGTCAAATTTTGTATAACTTTAGATTTTGTATGTAATAACATCAAATCTTTAATAATAGTGCTACCTTTTTCTTCTCTTGATTTCAAGTCAGCTTCCAAAATTTGACTTATATTTTCTTTTAATAAATAAATACTAACAAAACTACATAATTCTTCTTTAGAATTAACATTTACCATATCTTGATAAAAGAAATTCTTCAAAATAGATTTAATATAAAAACCAAATAGATTAAGTTCGCTCAATTTCTCAACTAAACTCTTATTATCTTTATGATACTCTCCACTATTTTCATCAGGTAATAATTGCATTTGATGAATGATATTATCTATATCCTTATCATCTAACATGAAATTTACAATCACTACTGGTATTGTCGCTTCATTTATTTCCACAGTGGAAATTATAAAATCTATGCCTTCATTTTGATAAAATTCATAATTTATATTGATTGCAGAAACAATAGCTACAATATTTAAATTAGTGAATTTTTGTTTTAGTTGACTTGCTAATAATTTTGATGTGCCAATTCCTGTTGGACAAGCTACCAAAACATTATATTTTCTCGTTTTTTGCAAACTTGCATCTTCTAAAGTGGAACCTAAATGCATTGCTAAATAAGCAATTTCCGCTTCTGGTAAATTAACCCCTAATTTTTCCTCTAAAGGCTTAGCTGCTTTTTTAGCTAATTTCATCCATTGAGGATATTTCTCTTTCATCTCATTTAGTAGTGGATTACGTATCTCCAAATTTAATTTTATTCTCGTTGCCGCTGGCCCTAAGTGTTTTACAAGACCTATTAATAATTTACTTTTCTTAGCTATAAAAATACCGCTTTCTTCTTGAGCTATAGCTATTATTTTTTTTGCAATTTTTATCAAAGCAAAATTATCATAATTATTAATAGTGCCTTCTTGATAATTATTTCTAGCTCCTAAAAGATGCATAGTGATAAAACCACTTTCTTCTTCAGGAACTACGATATCAAAGACTTTCGCAATCTCTTCACTTATCTTAAATGCTAAATCAAATTCTTTTTTCTTTTTCAATTCTGTTAAAAACTTAGTATCAATTTTGATAATTTCACCTTTTAATAAACGCTGTATCGCTAATGTAAGATGAACTACTAAGCCTGAAAAAGCATTTATCGATAAATTATAATTCTCTCTTTCCACTACTGTAGTTATTGCTTTTTCTACTTTTTGAATGATATCTTTATCGACTAAGTCTAATAAAAACTTATCCGTGCCACTTTTTAATTTAATATTTTTTTCTTGTTTATTTAAGACATTTAGAATGTTTTTCTCATGGAGATTTTTATAAATATGACTTATAATCGCTTTCCTGATGTCTTTCTCTAATCCCTCTAAATAAATCCCTAAACCAGGTTTGCGAACTAAATTCATATTCATCTTTTTTATCCATGTTTCTAATTTGTCTAAATCATTGCTTATAGTGGCTTCTGTTACATTCAATAATTTTGCCAAAGTCAATAACTTTATAGGTTCTTGTGATTTTAACAAATGACTTAATACTATATTTTGTCTTTCCACTGGCGAATATTCATGCAAACCATTAGATTGGATTTGTTCTAGCATTTTTTGCCTTTGCTCTTCAGTCCCTATGATTTGCATACCCTTGCTAGTTTTTCTTTCTAAAATTAAATCATTTTCATTTAAAATCTTTTCAACATTAACTAATTGTCTAGTTACTGTTTTTATACTTACTTGTAGTAAATCAGCTATTTCACTAGCTGTTACATAAGTATTTCTTTTTATAAGTTCATTAATTATAAATTTCGAACGTTCGTTTATTTTCATACAATTAATTCCTTATAGTTTAATATTAAATAACCGGTTTATTTCTACAATTAAATTATAATAGAGAATTATTCGTAAATTCAATCTAAAGTTATATTATTAAGTCTTTAATCCTTTAGGACAAAATTAAATAATGTCTAAAATAGAAAAACTACATTCAATAAATTCATAAAAATGAATATTAAATGTAGCTTTTTATAACCTATAATATATTTTATAAATCTTTTAAACTGCGAATGCCATTTTTTACATAATCAACTGGTCTGCTCCAATCAACATGTACATCAGTTACTTCCCATAAACGAGTAAGTGCTAATTGAAGTGTTTCCACATCATCTAATGGATTAATAGTTATTGTAGTAAAATCATGTAATGTTTCATGTGGTACTTGTAAAGTTAATGGTGTATTTAAAAACTCTTCTACTTTTTGTTTAGCTACTTCATTTGCCAAAACAATATTTGCAGATTTAGTATCAGCTGTATACTCAATATATCCTAAATCACTATGACAAGAAATAGCTACACTATAATTATTTTCCATAAAAAATCCCTTCTTTTATCAATAACGTTATACTTATTTTAACTGAGCCTAATAATCTGCGCAAGTAAAAATGCAATTTGCAATTCTAACCTGTTCACTCTTGCACAGATTTCATCTTTATGCTATTATATTATCAGTTAATAACGGAGTATGCCTGCAATGTGCGTAGGTCTTTTTATATTGTCTAACCTTACTCTTTCTAAACGGGAATCTGGCTGTGATATTTGTGCTGCTGAATCGTCTCGAACGAATAGCAAAGCTCTTATCCAAGATACCCACCTGCACCAAGCAGGTCTAGGCGAATAAAAGATAACGGCATTATGGGCATATAAAAAAGCATTGTTTTACAAAAAGTGAAACAATGCTTTTTTGTTTGTCAAAAATCCATTTAAGATTACAAAATTCTAGCCTTTAGTAAAAACTATGTAAAATATAAAATCTTCTCTTGTAGTAGCTATCAAAAAATTTTATACTGATTACATATTAATATAATATCCATTATTTTTTATAAAATATAACTTACTCTATATCTATGAGGTGTTCTTATGCAAAAAATTTACTGTGTTGAAGATGACGAAAGCGTTCGCGAACTTGTCATCTATGCATTACAATCTTCTGGATTTGAAGCTCAAGGCTTTGTCAATGCTGAAGAATTTTTTCCTGTACTAAAAAATAATGTGCCTGATTTAATTCTTTTAGACATTATGCTTCCTGGCATTGATGGCATTGAAATTCTCAAAGAAGTTCGTAAAAATCCTAAAACACAACATACTCCTATCATCATGCTCACAGCTCGTGGTAGTGAATATGATAAAATAACTGGTCTTGATAATGGCGCTGATGATTATGTAACTAAACCATTCGGTGTAATGGAATTAATCGCACGCATAAAAGCAGTTTTACGTCGCAGTGCAAAAATCAATGTAGCACAAGATAAAGCTACTAATGATTTATCTGCTGGTAATGGTCTTCTTGTATTAAATCATGATTTCCATAAAGTCTATGTAAATAATGAAGAAGTCATTTTGACATTAAAAGAATTTGAACTTTTATACTATCTATTAAAAAATAAAAATATCGTTATTTCCCGCGATAAAATTATGGACGAAGTATGGGATTATAATTATGCAGCTGAAACTCGTACTGTCGATGTGCATATAAAGACACTTCGCCATAAATTAGGAGTAGCCAGCAAATTAATCGAAACTATCCGTGGAGTCGGTTATAAAATCATTGATTAATATGAGTATGAAGCAAAAAATCTTCAATTACATGTGCTTTTTAGTATCTATGGCTGTTATTTGTACTTTTATTTTGACTTTGACCTTATGTTATCCATTATTTTTTGAACATACAAAACAAGAAGTTAAAGATGAGGCTACTTATTTAACTTATGTTTTTAATCATCATTTAACAGACCCTAAAGAATTACTAAAAGATGCACAGACACAAACACGCATTACCTGGATTGACCCTGAAGGCAATGTTATCTTTGATAATAGTGCTGAACCAGATAAAATGGAAAATCATCTTTTGCGTCAAGAAGTACAAATTGCCCAAAAAGTAGGAACAGGTGAATCTTATCGCATCTCAACTACGCTTGGAACTAATACGTATTATTACGCTGTGAGATTAGATGATAATTCTGTTTTACGTCTTTCTCGCAATAATGTCAGTGCATACGATATGGTTCAAGAAGCCTTGCCGATATTGTTAGCTATGATGTTATTAATCTATTTAACTTCTCTATTGGCTGCTCGCCGTATGGCTAGAAATATCATTGCACCTATAAATTCTATCAATCTTGAGCATCCTATTATGAATGACTTGTATGAAGAATTAAATCCTATGTTAATTCGTTTAGAAAATCAAAATGAGCAAATTCACCAACAAATGAAGACTTTAAAAAATCAACAGCGTGAATTTACCATGATTATCAACAATATAGAAGAAGGTTTAATCTTAATCAATCATTCTTATAAAATATTAGCTATAAACCATAGTGTATTAAATATCTTAAACGCCGAAAAAATAGACTATATTGATAAAAATCTCTTTACGCTTATCAATAATGAAACATTATATCAAGCTGCTCAAAATGTAATGCGTGGAGAACGACAAGAGTTTTATTTACCTCTTGATAAAAAAACTTATCAAATCATTGCCAGCCCTGTAACTAAGCATAATACAGTAAAAGGTGCTTTAATTCTCTTTGTAGATATCACGGAAAAACGCATGGCAGAAAAAATGCGCCAAGAATTTTCCGCTAATGTATCTCATGAATTAAAAACACCACTCACTTCTATTTCTGGATTTGCTGAACTTTTACAAAATAATATGGTTCGACCAAATGACATTCCTTTATTTGCTGGCAAAATCTATAAAGAGGCTCAACGTCTAATCAGTTTAATTCAAGATATAATCAAACTTTCTCAACTTGATGAAAAAAATAGTACCTTTATGAAAGAACCGCTAAATCTTTCTGCTATCTGTAAACAAATTATTTTACGTCTAAATGATAAAGCATTGACAAAACAAGTAAAACTCATTTTTAAAGAAGTTCCTACTAGCGAAATTATCGGTGTTCGTCAATTAATCGAAGAATTAATTTATAACCTCATCGAAAATGCTATAAAATACAATAAAGCCAATGGTTCTGTCTTTATTTCTTTATTAAATGAAGACAAAAATCATCTTATCTTAGAAGTAAAAGATACAGGAATAGGTATAGCGTCAGACGATTTACCACATGTATTTGAAAGATTTTATCGTGCTGATAAATCCCGTTCTCAAATCAATGTAGAAGGTACAGGTTTAGGTCTTGCTATCGTTAAACATATTGCTGAATTCCATCATACTAATTTAACAATTCAAAGTAAACCTAATGAAGGAACTTGTATCAGAATTCACTTTTCTTTAAAATCAGATTAAAAAATTTTTTAAACCCCTATTTTAGGGGTTTTCTTATTGTTTAAGCTAAAATTTTTGGTATAATAAGTAGAGTAACAAATTTTATAATATATATAATGAGGGTGCATGCTTATGCGATTAATAAAAAATATTATTTGTCTTACTGTATTAATAGTTTTCACATTATTCCATACTCAAATTAGTTTTGCGGCTGATTCTGAATGGTATTGGATTAGCTCAGATGATAAATATAGTAAATATTTTTCTATGACAAGAATTACTACTGTTTCTAGTCAAAATAACATTCCTACTTGTATTGAAGACTGGATAAAAACAGGTTACGCTCCAGGTGGAGCAGCTGAAACTATAGCTAATATGAAACTTCCTATCAATGACCCTAATCAATTAGTCTATAGCTTAGCTCGCGTTCAAATCAATCCTCAAGAAAGAATCTTACGCTATATGGAAGAAATCTTCTATGATAAAGATGGCAAGGCTCTTTATACACTCAAATATGATAATCCTGTAAATAAAGATATCAACTCTCAATCTTTTGATGAAAAATTCTATGCTATGATTGTAGACCGTGTATTCAATAAAGGTGAAGGCGGTCGTCTTATCTCTAATGCTCGTTGGCTTGGCTTATGGAGCAATGAATCTGGAGAAAGCAGTGCTGATACAGCAACACTTCGTCAGATAGATAACAATATCATTGTTTGGATTTGGCAAGAAAACAAAGACTCTGCTGGTAATGTTTCCTCTATCCAATTCATGAAAAAAGAATATAACGTACAAAATCTAACAGCTAGAACATTAAAATATAATTTCTGGTCTCCTGATACAAATTGGATTGATAAAACACCTAATCTCGACAAAAATATGCATTCTATCATTCCTGAAAGCACAGAAGATGTAGAATTCAAGAAAATAAGATATTATGCTAATAAATATCCTGAATGGGCAACACGTTATCAAATCAATAAAACAGCTACTGTTCCAACAAACACAACAGCAACTACTACAACTCCAACACCTAATACACCTGTAAACTCTACTACAACATCACCAGCTGCTAGTGGTGTTACAAATCCTATTGGCTCTGTAGGTCCTATTGGAGCTCCTATAAATTAAAATTTGCGACTTAGTTTTAGTTATGCTAAAATTTAGCTTATTAAATTCATCTAACTAATTTAGATTGAAATTGCGGCTGTAGCTCAAACGGATAGAGCATTCGCCTCCTAAGCGAAGGGTCGCGTGTTCGACTCACGCCAGTCGCACCATTAATTTAATAATTAAACAATAAAAGGATATCAAATGATATTCTTTTTTTTATTTTCATTTTTAAAATCTTGTTTTTTCTCGAAGAATAAACTATAATATAAGAAAATTGAAAAAATCCACTAGGGGTGCTTATAAAAGCTGAGAGGAAATATTCCGACCCTTAGAACCTGATTTGGTTAAAACCAACGTAGGGAAGTGGCAAATAAATGATTATCAAGGCAGATTTGCAACTTTCTTTGCATATCTGCTTATTTTTTTGCCATTTATCACTTATATTATGGAGGCAAAATTATGACAATGACACAAATGCAATCAGCTAGAGCTGGTAAAATCACTGATGAAATGAAAATCGTAGCTCAAGAAGAAAAAATGAATATTGAAACTCTTCGTGAACGCGTTGCCAATGGTACTATCGCTATTTGTGCTAATATCAATCATCAAAATTTACACCCTTATGGTGTAGGCGAAGGACTTTGTACTAAAGTAAATGCTAATATCGGCACATCTAGTGCTTTTCCTGATCCAGCTCCTGAAATCGAAAAATTAAATGTCGCTATCGCATCTGGTGCTCATTCTGTAATGGATTTAAGCACAGGAAATAATATTGATGCTTCTCGTCAAGCTATTTTAAAACATTCCACTGTAATGGTAGGAACTGTGCCAATTTATCAGGCAACAGTTGATGCCATCAAAGCTCATGGTGCTGTCGTGAAAATGACTGAAGAAGATTTACTTCATGCCATTGAAAAACAAGCCAAAGATGGTGCCGATTTCATGACTATTCACTGTGGTGTAACTATGGATGTAATCAATCGCATGAAAGCAGAAGGTCGTTATATGGACGTAGTTAGTCGCGGTGGTTCATTCATCACTGGCTGGATGCTCTATAATGAAAAAAATAATCCACTTTATGAACGCTATGATGATATCTTAGATATCTGTGCAAAATATGATGTTACTATGAGTCTTGGCGATGGTCTTCGTCCTGGCTGTCTTGCTGATGCTACTGACCACGCTCAAATTCAAGAACTTTTAAATTTAGGTGGACTTGTAAAACGCGCTTGGGATAGAGGTGTACAAGTCATGGTCGAAGGTCCAGGTCATGTACCATTTGACCAAATAGCTACAAATATGAAATTGCAAAAAAGCATTTGTCATAATGCTCCATTTTATGTTCTTGGCCCACTTGTTACTGATATAGCTCCTGGATATGACCATATCACTGCTGCAATCGGTGGTACTATGGCAGCATCTTGTGGTGCAGATTTTCTTTGCTATGTAACTCCAGCCGAACATCTTGCTTTACCAAATGTTCAAGATGTAAAAGATGGTGTTATTGTAACTAGAATTGCCGCTCATGCTGCTGATATCGTAAAAAATGTACCAGGTGCAAAAGATTGGGATTTAAATATGGCTAAAGCTCGTAAAAAACTTGATTGGGAAGAACAAATGAATTTAGCTATTGACCCACAAACAGCTCGTCAAAGACGTGCTTCACGTAATCCAGAAGGCACAACTGCTTGCTCTATGTGTGGCGATTACTGTGCAGTAGAAATCGTCAATAAATATCTCGGTGCTACAATCGAACATTGTTAAATTAAAAATGCAGGATAATTCCTGCATTTTTTCATTTATTATGATAAAATTTTTATAGATATTTCAATATATCATTTTAAATTACTATTATTACTATTATTGAAAGAAGGTATTCTCATGAGTAATCATATTGAAGCTAAAATTGGTGAAATTGCTGATGTCGTTTTACTTCCTGGCGACCCATTACGCGCAAAATACATCGCTGAAAAATTTCTAGAAAATCCTGTCTGCTACAATCATATTCGCAATATGTTTGGCTATACTGGAACTTATAAAGGCCATAAAGTTTCTATCCAAGGAACTGGTATGGGTATTCCTTCTATTTCTATCTATGCACATGAATTAATCTGCGATTACCATGCTAAAAAATTAATTCGCGTTGGCACTTGTGGTGGTTTAAAAGATGATGTTCATGTTCGTGATGTCGTTATCGCTCAAGGAACAACTACTGATAGTGGCATTATTGTTCGCACTTTTGGTGATGGACTTCATTATGCTCCACTTGCTGATTTTGAATTATTAGGCAAAGCATATCATCACGCTAAAAAATTAAACATTCCTGTAAAAATTGGTAATGTATATTGCCAAGACCGTTTCTATGATGAAGAAGTTGATTTACAAAAATTAATCCAATACGGCTGTCTTGCTGTAGAAATGGAAACTTCTGCTCTTTATATGCTTGCTGCTCGTTATAATGTACAAGCACTTGGCGTATTTACTGTAAGTAATCACTTATTTACAGGTGAAGAAACTACAGCTAAAGAACGTGAACAATCCTTTAATGATATGATTAAAATAGCTCTCGAAACTGCTATTGATAACAAAGAAATCTAAAAAAATCCCTATAATTATGGAAATGATATGTCCCAAAAATCCTGGACACATTTCTTAATTATAGGGATTTTTATTAAATTTATTGATTTATATATTAGTTTCTATATTTTTCTTAGCACTAACAAGTTCTTTACCACAATGAATTGCTACAGAAACTGCAAGTATCATCAAAGCAAGTGCAATAATTAATTGTAATCCATCTACAGCAAAAACAAATTGTCCCATAGATAATTTTACAACAATTGCATACACAGCCTCTACTAAAGCTGTCAAAGTAACGCAGAACATAACTACCATTGGAATATAAAGCATAAAACCTTTTCTTCCAGTTGTTTTTAAGAATACAGCCAAAGAAATAAGCACTAATGCAGATAATAACTGATTAGCAGCCCCAAACAATGGCCAGATATTCATATAACCACCAAGGCATAATAAATAACCAATAAATAAAGTTATAAGTGTAGCAAAATATTTATTTGTACATAATTTTTGTACAAAACTCATTTCTTGACCTTCATCTACACTGAATAATTCTTGGAAAGACATACGGCCAATACGAGCTACTGCATCTAATGAAGTAAGAGCTAAAGCTGATACACACATAGTCAAAATACAATTTGCTATATCATGTGGCATACCAAACATAGCGAAAAATCCAGCTACAGCGGTGGAGAAAATCTGGAAAGGTGTGCCTTCTGGCAACTGACCATTAGTAGCAGCAGAACAAACAATTACTAAAGAAACAACACCTAAAACAGACTCTACAAGCATAGAACCATAACCAACAAATAAAGTATCTTTTTCATTAGAAATAGTTTTAGAAGAAGTACCTGAAGATACTAAGCTATGGAAACCAGAAACGGCACCACAAGCAATAGTTATAAATAAAATTGGGAATAAATCTTTTCCATTTACATTAAAACCTACAAAAGCTGGCATATTGATTGTTGGATTTACCGCTAATACACCGATAACACCACCAGCAATCATTGCTAAAAGTAAAAATGTACTCAAATAATCGCGAGGCTGTTTTAAAATCCACATAGGCATTACAGAAGCTGCAAATATATAAACAAATACTACATAGAGCCAAATCATTCTATCTAAATAAATTGGAAAAGCAATACCCACAGCAAGCATAGCAATTAATAAAATAATACCTAAAACAAGACGAACTTTTTCATTCGGTTTAAATTTCTTAATGAATAAACCAAATAAAATAGCTACAAAAATAAATAACATGGATATTGAAGCTGCGGCTGCGTTTGGTGTTATTAATGTACCATCTTTACTAAATCCATTAAAAGTATTCGCTACTATATCAGCAAAAGCAGCTATTACTAATAAAGTAAATAACCAACAGAATAACAAAAATAAACGTCTGCCTGTTTTACCAATATAATGCTCAATTAACATTCCCATGGATTTACCTTCATTTTTCACAGAAGCATATAATGCTGTAAAATCCTGTACTGCTCCAAAGAAAATACCACCTACGATAATCCATAAAAAAGCAGGAAGCCAGCCATACATAGCTGCAATAATTGGGCCAGTTACAGGGCCTGCACCTGTTATTGAAGAAAATTGATGAGAAAATACCGTAAATTTAGATGCTGGTGTAAAATCTTGACCGTCATTATATTTAAAAGCAGGTGTTTTTGCATTTTCATCAACACCCCAAGTATGTAATAACCAACGACCATAAATTCTATAGGCTAGAAAAAAAATTATAATAGCACAACCAACTAACATTATTCCATTCATCTAATCACCCTTTCTGGACAAATAAAATTTTTATCTCTCGATAATATATATATATGTCTATATTTTATATCGAAAAATAAATGATTTTAACTTATAAAATTTATTATTGACTTATAAATATATCATCATCTATTTATTATGTCAAATTTTATTGTAAATATGTAAATCTAAAAATTAATTCAACTATAAAAAATAATTATGATATGTGTTATTTTGTAAATTGACAAATTATACTTCCCATGCTACTATTAAGATATTCAGTCTTGTTTTGGAACACAATTAAAGTCACGTCTTAGTCCTCCTCTTAATAAGTGTGGAAGATTCTTATGTGTTTTTTAGTTTGACCTCTGCACTGATTATATTTTATATCCTAAGGAGGATTTTATAATGGGAACAGGTACAGTTAAATGGTTTAATTCTGGTAAAGGCTATGGCTTCATTACTAATGATGACGGATCTGGAGATTTATTCGTTCATTTCTCCGCTATCAATTCCGAAGGCTTCAAAACTTTAGAAGAAGGTCAAAAAGTTACTTTTGATACAGAAGCTGACAGCCGTGATGCTAGCAAACTTCGTGCAGTAAACGTTACTGTTGTAAAATAATAATAGAAAAAAGAGCAATCATATGATTGCTCTTTTTTATTTCCCAAATTAAATTCTAATTTTAAATAAAGCTATCTTAAATTTATTCTTTAAATCCATATGAATTCCTGTCTTGTGCGCTTCATTTGGATTACAAACTAAAATATCACCAAAATTGCTCAAAAAATTAATATTTGTGTACGGCATTTCTTCTAACATCAACATATCATCTATCTTATCACGATGATAAATTATACCTTCATAAATATTAACATCTATGCGTTCTTGTCCCTTTAATAAAATATATACATCTATATGTTTTTCATGTGCTTGCCAATATCTTTCCTGAGCAATTTGTGTTTCATATTCATCAATGCGAAAACAAATATCCTCTCTATCTGTTTGATATGTTCCTGCATTATAATTTATTAAATCATGTTCATTAAAATAATCTACACAAAATTTAATTCGTTCATCTATAGTGATTAAATCTATATTTTTTATATTGCTAAAAATCATATTATCACCTTTAAAATAAAAACGGTTGTAGCTAAATTAAGTTACAACCGTTTTTACATAAAACTAATTAAATATTAACCAATATCTGTTTTAGTTGCTTTAAGTCTTGCTTTAGCACGTTCGAGTGCAGCTCTAGCGCGAAGTGTATCAACATCACCCTTAACTTCTGGATTTTCTTTAAAGCTTTCCAAACGTTTTTGTGCACGTTCATAAGCTTTTTTCGCTCTATTGATATCAATTTCAATAGGAAGTTCTGCTGCACTTGCAAGTACAATAATTTTATCAGGTTGAACCTGAATAAAACCACCGCTAACTGCAATAAGATTTTCAGTGCCATCAATCATAGCTCTCATAGCATGAGGAACAAGCCCTGCAAGTAGTGGAGCATGTTTTGGCATAATACCTAAATCCCCAGCAATAGAACGCACGATTAACATATCAATATCAGCACTATAAACAACTTTATTTGGAGAAATAATTTCTAGCTTTATTTTAGCCATAAATTATCCCTCCTTCTTCATTTTATTTGCTGCCTCAATAACTTCGTCAATGCTACCAACCATATAGAAAGCACTTTCAGGTAAGTCATCATATTTACCTGCTAAAATTTCTTTAAAGCCACGAATAGTTTCTTTCAATGGTACATATTTACCTGGTGTACCTGTGAACTGTTCAGCAACGAAGAATGGCTGAGATAAGAATCTTTGAATTTTACGTGCTCTAGCTACAGTAAGTTTATCTTCATCAGATAATTCTTCCATACCTAAGATAGCGATAATATCTTGAAGTTCATTATATTTCTGTAAAATAGCCTGTACACCACGAGCTACTTCATAATGGTCTTCACCAATTACATGTGGGTCAAGAATACGAGAAGTAGAATCAAGTGGGTCTACTGCTGGATAAATACCAAGCTCTGCAATCTGACGAGACAATACTGTTGTTGCATCCAAGTGAGCAAATGTTGCTGCTGGAGCAGGGTCAGTTAAGTCATCGGCAGGAACATATACAGCCTGAACAGATGTGATAGAACCTTTTTTAGTAGAAGTAATACGTTCTTGAAGAGCACCTACGTCTGTACCAAGTGTTGGCTGATAACCAACGGCAGATGGCATACGACCTAAAAGTGCGGATACTTCAGAACCAGCCTGAATGAAACGGAAAATATTATCAATGAATAATAATACGTCCTGATTTTGAACATCACGGAAATATTCAGCCATTGTAAGACCAGTTAAAGCAACACGCATACGTGCTCCAGGTGGTTCGTTCATCTGACCATAAACTAAAGCAGTTTTATCGATAACGCCAGATTCTTTCATTTCAGACCAAAGGTCATTACCTTCACGAGTACGTTCACCAACACCAGAGAATACAGAATATCCACCATGTTGAGTTGCGATATTATGAATAAGTTCCATGATAAGAACTGTTTTACCTACACCAGCACCGCCGAACAAACCGATTTTACCACCACGGGAATATGGTGCGATAAGGTCAACGACTTTAATACCAGTTTCTAAAATCTGTGTAGATGTTTCTTGTTCATCAAATTTTGGAGCTGGACGATGAATAGGCCAAAATTCTTTGTTGCCTACAGGAGTATCATCATGGTCAACTGTTTTTCCAAGTACGTTAAATACACGACCAAGAGTTGCTTCCCCTACTGGAACTCTGATTGGAGCACCAGTATCTTCAGCTTCCATGCCACGAGTCAAACCGTCAGTAGAACTCATAGCGATACAACGAGTAACATTGTCACCCAAATGTTGCATAACTTCAACAACTAAATCGATATCAATGTCACCAGATTTACCTTTAATAGTTACAGCATTTAAAATTTCTGGCAAAGATTCTGCCGGAAACTCTATATCAACAACAGGTCCAATAACCTGTACAATTTTACCTTTTGCCACTTAGGTGAAACCTCCTTACTTCAGAGCTTCTGCACCGCCCACGATTTCTGTAATTTCGCGAGTAATACCAGCCTGACGTACTTTATTATAATGCAAATCAAGTTTAGAGATGAGTTCTTCAGCATTATCTGTTGCATTGCTCATCGCATTCATACGTGAACTTAGTTCACTTGCTGCTGATTGTAATAATGATGCATATATTGTTGTAATAATATATTGCGGTAATAAATATCCAAGCACTGATTGTGCTGATGGTTCATAAATATATTCAGCAGTAGGTTTATTATCGGAGGACTCTGGTGCTGTAAATGGTAATAATTTAATTGTCTGAGGTATAGCAGAAATAGCTGACACAAATTTTGTATATACAAGATATACTTCTTTATAGTCACCTTTACTAAAATGCTCCATAATTTCAACAGCAATTTCACGAGCATTTTGATACTCTGGACGTTCTGTAAATCCCATATAAGAATTTAATACATCATATTTACGTGGAACGAAATATTCTTTACCACGACGACCTACAGTGATAATAGATGTATTTTTTGCATCTTTGATATGAGAAACTGTTTCTTTAAATACATTACTAGCATAAGCACCTGCAAGACCCTTATCGGAAGCTAAAACAACATATAAAGTTTTACCTTCTTCACGTACTTCTAGCAGAGGATGTGAAAAACTTCCTGCATTAGAGGCTACATCGGCAATAACCTCATACATTTTTTCAGCATAAGGTTGGTTGGATACAGCCGCTTCTTGGGCACGACGTAAACGAGCAGCAGCAACCATTTTCATTGCTTTAGTGATTTGCTGTGTACTTTTTACGCTTTTTATTCTGCGGCGTATGTCCTGTAAACTAGCCAATTAAATCACCTCACTGCTTATTTATTATATGAATATGTGGATTTAAATTCTTCAATAGCACTATTGATAGAAGCTTCTAAAGCATCATCTAATTTTTGTTTTTCAACGATTGTCTGTCCAATTTCTGGGTGATTTGAATTCATGAATTTCAAGAAATCACGTTGGAAGTTAACAACCTGATTAACAGGAATATCGCTTAAGAAACCACGTACAGCTGTATAAATAACAAGGATTTGTTCATCTACTTTTAAAGGTGAATACTGTGCTTGTTTTAATGTTTCAACCATACGTACACCACGGTCTAATTGTTCTTTTGTAGATTTATCAAGGTCAGAACCAAATTGAGCGAATGCTGCAAGTTCACGATACTGAGCAAGGTCAAGACGCATACGACCAGCAATCTGTTTCATAGCTTTTATCTGAGCACTACCACCTACACGAGATACGGAAAGACCTACATCAATAGCTGGACGAATACCAGAATAGAAAGCTTCTGTCTGAAGCATAATCTGACCATCTGTAATAGAAATAACGTTTGTTGGAATATAACCAGATACGTCACCTGCTAAAGTTTCGATGATAGGTAAAGCTGTAATGGAGCCTCCACCGAGTTCATCACTTAATTTAGCAGCACGTTCTAAAAGACGAGAATGTAAGTAGAATACGTCCCCTGGATATGCTTCACGTCCTGGTGGTCTGCGAAGTAACAAGCTCATTGCACGATAAGCAGTAGCATGTTTAGAAAGGTCATCATATACACAAAGTACATGTTTGCCTTGATACATGAAATGTTCACCCATAGTAACACCAGAATATGGAGCCATATATTGAAGTGGTGCACTATCAGAAGCAGTAGCTGCTACTACAATTGTATAATCCATAGCACCATGATCTTCAAAAGTTTTTACAACACGAGCGATTGTAGAAGCTTTCTGACCAATAGCTACATAAATACAAATACAGTTTTGACCTTTCTGATTGAGAATTGTATCTACAGCAATAGCTGTTTTACCTGTACCACGGTCACCGATGATAAGTTCACGCTGACCACGACCAATTGGAACTAAGGCATCAATTGCTTTAATACCAGTTTGTAATGGTTCTTTTACTGATTTTCTATCAGCAATACCAGGAGCTGGATATTCAATTGGACGGCTCTGTGTTGTATGAATAGGGCCTTTGCCATCAATTGGACGACCAAGTGCGTCAACAACACGACCAATCATACTTTCCCCAACAGGTACTTGCATGATTTTACCAGTACGTTTTACGATATCTCCTTCTTTAATTTTTGTGTCGCCACCTAATAAAACGGCACCGACATTGTCCTGTTCAAGGTTTAGGACCATACCATATATATCATTACCAAAGTCGAGCAGTTCCCCTGACATCGCTTTGTCTAAGCCATGAATATGTGCAATACCATCACCGATTTCAATAACAGTACCTACATCATCAACATTTAAATCAACATTATAATTTTTAATTTGATCCTTGATAATGGCTGTTATTTCTTCTGGATTCATTTTCATAACGACTCTGTCACCCCACTTAAATAACTTAATTTGCCATTAACTGCTTTCCTAAAGATTTAATTTTGCTAGTTACACTACCATCAATTAATTTGTCGCCCATTTTTACAACAACACCACCAATGATGGATTTATCAATATGTGTTTTTAGCTGAATATGCTTGCCGGTAATAGCTTCTAATTTCGCAGTTAAAGCTTTTTGTTGTGGCTTTTTCATAGCAACTGCTGTAGTAACATGTGCTACTACAATATTACGAACTTCATTAGACAGAGCTTCATATTCACCGACTATCTCTTCAATTAATGCTATGCGACGTTTGTCAATCAATAATAACATAAAATTATGCACTGATTTTTCAATATCGCTACCAAAAACTTTATTTAGCAGTTCTTTTTTTGCTGATGGCTGAATTTGAGGATTACTCATAAAAGCTTTTAATTCTGGTTGAGTTTTAAAAAGCGTACTAATTTCTGCTAATTGCTCACCATATTCTACAAGCTTATTTTCTTCCTGAGCTAATTCAAACATTGCCACAGCGTATTTTTTTGCTAACTGTAAATTCAGCATGGCAATCCACCCATTTTATCTTTATCCAACTGGTCAATGAAATCACTAACCAATTTTTCATTTGTTTTATTATCCATATTAGCAGCGATAATTTTGCCAGCTGCTTGCATGGATAAAGCTACCATTTCACCACGTAACTGCATTGCTGCACGTTCACGTTCTCTAGCAATATCTTCTTTTGCGGCTTTTCTCATCTGCTCAATTTCACGTCTTGTTTCAGCAACGCTAGCATCACGTTCTTCTTGAGCACGTTTCATTGCTTTATCTACAATTTCCTGTGCTTTTATACGGGCATCAGCTAATTGCTTATTATATTCAGCGAGCAGTTCTTTAGCCTTTTGTTCATCTGCTTCTGCGGCATCAATGCTTCTTGCGATTTTTTCTTCGCGTTCTTTAAGCATTTTCATAACAGGCTTATATGCTACAAATTTTAAAATAAGTACCAAAATAAGGAAGTTAAGGATTTGAGCCACAATCGTCATATTGATATCAATCAATTTATTGCCCCCTTATGCGTTCCTAAACATCTAAAATTTAAATGTTTACCCAAATTATTTAATAAGTGGGTTAGCATAAAGCATGATCAATGCAATAACTGTTGCAATGATTGGCATAGCTTCGATTAAACCTACAGAGATAAGAGTGTTCATGAATAAAGTGTTTTTTGCTTCTGGCTGACGAGCAATACCTTCGATGAATTTAGAAGTAACAAGACCATCACCAATACCTGCACCGATAGAAGCAAGACCCATTGTAATACCTGCACCAATTAATGCTGCCATAACCATAATTGCGTTTTCCATAAAAATAAATCCTCCTTAAAGATAAATATAAATTAAATTAATTTTTCAAGATTACCTACAACTATAGATAATCTTATATCAATATCTGCTGACTAAAATATATCAACAAATATTAATGGTGATCATCGTCTTTCATAGCATTTGCTAAGTAAGACATAGATAACATAGTAAATATAAATGCCTGAACTGCACCGATAAATAAACTAAATGCAAGCCAAACAACACTAGGTACTGGCATCCATATTGGCACTAATAAAAGCAAGATAATAATTAAAATTTCCCCTGCTAGAATATTACCAAATAGACGGAAAGCAAGTGTAATAGGCTTTGCTATTTCTTCAATCAAATTGATAATTACAAATGGCGCTACTGGCTGGAAAAAATGTTTTATATAATTAAAACCTTTATAATACAAGCCAAGTACATGTAACATTACAATCACCAATAAAGCTAGACCTAAAGTTGTATTTAAGTCATTTGTTGGTGATGCAAGCGTTGGAATAAGTCCTATCCAGTTTGAAATCAATAAGAACAGAAATAGCGTGATTAAAAATGGTGCTACTAACTGACCACGAGAACCTAGTGTAACACCAATTTGCTCATTGAGCCAAACAATAACCATTTCAATTACATTTTGCCAACCTGAAGGAACAAGCTTTAGACTTCGTGTTGCTAAAAATGCAATCAGTATTACAATGGCCATTGCTAGCCAGGTCATTTCTAAGGTCTGAATATTGAATTGCATACCTGCGAAAGTGACCACTTCACGCACACCAATTTCATGCATTTTCCCCACTGCCGCTTATACAGTCCATAAGTAACAGTGTCCTCACCTCTCTTTACTATATATTTCATATTTTACCGAAAAATACAGATTATATTTTTCAGTTTCTATGTAGATAATATTTGCACTAGGCAAATATTATTCCATATTCTTATGATAAACAAAAATAATTAAATGTATCATATACAGTATAAAAGCTAAGAAAAAGCCTCCTACTACTGCATAAAATAATTCCACTGATTGCAATATAGCCGCTCTTAGTATAATAAAAATCATCAATAACCTCGTTATCAAACTAAGCCACATCTGACCTTTAGCTTTACCTACTGTTAAATGAGCAGCCTTCCACGTTCTATATACCATTACCCAAGCGCATATAACTGCTAATAAATAGCCTGTAAATACACCTGTTATCAAGTAAAGTTTATCATAATTTATAAACATACCAATAATAATAATAGTACAAATAGAAATCTGTATTAATAATTTTCTACCTTGAACAGATAAAAATTCTTTCATTAAATTTAATTTCTCCATATTTATCCCAAAATCATGCATTTTGTATTCAATCAAGTATATCTTACCAAATCTCTAACAAAATAAAAAGCTTTTCCTGAAATATTCTCTAATTATTTTATTCATTATTACTATAAAATATTTTTATGATAATTTTCATTTATTTTGATATCCATTTTACTCTTTATTATTGATAATAGTTCTTACTGGGAATGGTATTTCTATGTTTTCTTTTCTAAATTCTTTTGTAATCGCTTTTATAAATTCATGCTTAACAATATATTGATTTGTAAATTCACTAACATGCATTATCACATTAAAATTAATACTAGAGTCAGCAAACAAATTAAATCTAACTACAGGCTCCGCTTTAACTTCTGAGTCTAATTTAGATAAAATTTCCTTTGCTGTTCTTATGCAAACAGCTTCCACTTTATCTAAATCACTATCATAGCTTACACCAATAGCTACACTTACTGTTATATCTTGAAGTGGCATACTGTAATTTGTGATAATCGCCTTAGATATACTTTGATTAGGTACAACTACCACATTATTACTAACGGATTGAAGTGTGGTAAAACGCCATGTAATATCAGATACTCGACCTTCTTCACCTGTACTTAATTTAATATAATCATTTAAACGAAGTTGTTTTGATAAAATTAAATGCAGTCCAGCAAAAATATTAGCAAGCGTATCTTGAAGACCAAGGGCAACCGCCATACCGCCGACCCCTAAAGCTGTGAGAATTGGCGCTACTGATATTCCACAATATTGTAAAACAATGAGTGCACCCATAGAATACACTAAAATATTTATTAAATTATTTAATAATGAAGTCTTTGGCATATTTTGGTCGGAACGCATAGTATAAAAATCTATCATTCCAGATAAAGTTCTTGCAATAACTCTTGTCAAAGTAAAGATAATCACTGCAAATAATAAATATGATAATAATCTGCTGATAGTTTCTGGTATAGATAAACTATTTATCGTCCAATATAAGCCAACACCAGAACACCAAGAAATCGGTAATCCCTTTAAGGCATTGACAAAAATATATTGCCATGAATCCCTATTTACATTACTTTGTAAATAACGATTAATTAAACGACTGAGAAATGAACCTACGATTAAGGCACCTATTTGAATACAAATTGGTACAAATAAAATATCTAATAAATGTTCAAAAGACATCGTTGCCAATACTGCTGTCCTCCTTATTTGTTATATTAAGAAAAGTATACTATACTTTTCTTAAACTGTCAGGGAATTTTCCCCATAAGTTTCTAAAATTTATTATAAAATCTATAATATTATAATGAAGGTGGTTTTAATATGGAAAAAATCGTAAAAACAGGAAATAGATTACGTTTTCGTCAAGCAACAGTTGAAGATATGGACTATATTATGGAAGTGGAATACATTCCTGAAAATGCCAAATATGTAATTCCTTATACTCGCGAAGTGCATATGCAAACTTTAGATACCCCTTCTGCTACTCATCTAATTATCGAAACTTTAGACACTCATGAAAAAGTTGGTTTTCTCATGATAGCAGGTCTTGATAATCCATCTAAAGAAATCGAATGGACTCGTATTATTTTAAATGTAAAAGGTAAAGGCTATGGTCAAGAAACACTAGAAATGTTAAAATCTTGGGCATTTGATGATTTAAAATTCCATAGAGCATGGCTTGACTGTAAAGACCACAATACTCGCGCTTTACATGTATATGAAAAAGCTGGTCTTGTCCGTGAAGGTCTTATTCGTGAAACAATTTTAACTGATGGTGTTTATGAAAATTTAATCATTCTCGGAATTTTAGACAGAGAATATTTTGCTATGAAAAATAAATAAACCCTTGCCAAAATATTTATTTTTGTGTATTATATCCATTGTGTGTATATGGTATTATTGGTAAATGTATTGGCTAAAAGGGAGTAGCTTTTTAGAATAAGTCAACATACTGATGAACGACGAAATTCATCTGGCTTATTCGTTGATGTTTTACATCAATAGTGAGACTTTTGGTATAGATTAGTTACACTAAGTGTATCAGTCTATACTAGAAGTCTCTTTTTTTATTCCCTTTTATCAAATAAATTTAATTTATTTTAAGGAGAGATTTAATCTTATGTTTGCATTTTCAACAGCGTTTATCATGGTGGTTCTTGCCGAAATGGGTGACAAAACTCAATTATTAGCTATGGCTTTTGCCACAAAATATCCATGGAAGAAAGTCATGTTTGGTATTTTAGTTGCTACTATTTTAAATCACTTTGTAGCAATCGCTGCTGGTATTTATTTGCATTCTTTTATTCCTAAAGACATTGTTGAACTCGTTGCTTCTATTGCTTTTATTGTCTTTGGTCTTTGGATTTTAAAAGATGATGAACTTGGTAATGAAGCTGAAAAAAATCGTTTTAGCATCTTTTGGACTGTAGCTATCGCCTTTTTCCTTGCCGAAATGGGAGATAAAACTCAACTCGCTACAGTAGCATTATCTGCTCAAATCGGTGCTGATATGCTTTCTATCTTAGTAGGTACAACTCTTGGTATGCTCGTTGCTGATGGACTTGGCATTTTATTAGGTGCTACTCTTCATAAATATGTACCTGATAGAGTCATCAAAAAATTTGCTTCATTAATCTTTATTCTCTTTGGTGTTGTTGGCATTTTACATGCTATGAATATCATAAATTTATATTAACTTAAATATTTTTATCGGTTATAATATATATAAGGATTATCTTATAATTTAACAATAGAAAGGACTAATTTTTAATGGAACAATTTTCAACAATCTTTTTGAGTTTTATTGATACTTGGGGCTATGTTGCTGTAGCTGTACTAATGGGGCTTGAAAATGCTTGTATTCCAATTCCTAGTGAATTAATCTTGGGTTTTGCTGGATATCTCATCTTTGCTGGCAAAATGGAATTTTTCCACGCTACTGTTGCTGGTATGATTGGTGGTATGGTAGGTTCTATCATCACTTATTATATCGGTGCTAAAGGTGGCAGACCTTTTGTAGATAAATATGGTAAATATTTCTTCATGAAAAAATCTCATGTAGACACTGCTCAAGAATGGTTTGATAAATATGGTATTAAAGCTGTATTCTTCAGCAGATTACTCCCTGTAGTTCGTACATTTATCTCTTTACCTGCAGGTTTTGCCAAAGTAAATATGAAGAAATTCATCATCTATACTTTTATTGGTTCTCTTCCTTGGACTATGTTCATCTTACACATCGGTATGATACTTGGCGAAAATTGGAAAACTATGCTTGCTGTAGGTCATGAAGCAAGTTTAGTTGTAAGTGCTATTCTTGTTCTCACTTGCGCTTTTTACTATATTCGCTGGAAACGCAATAAAAAAAAGGCCGTTAAACAATAAATATGGACACTACTCAATTATTAGATTTACTTCACAATTATAAACAAGGAAATATCTCTGACGAAACTATGCTTCAATCACTTCAAGATAATCAAGGTTTTGAAGACATTGGTTTTGCTAAGATTGACCATGACCGAGCAAAAAGACAAGGATTTCCTGAAGTAATTTATTGTGCAGGTAAAACTAATGAGCAAATAGCTGATATTTTCGCTCACCTCTATCAAAAAAGTGAGCAAAATATAATTGCCTCTCGTGCTACTTTAGAAAATTATCAAGCTGTACTAGCAAAAGTAAAAGATGCAAAATATGACGAATTTGCACGTATTATCTATGTTGATAGAGATACTATGCCTATTGATGATAAACGTTTTATTCTCGTCATGACAGCTGGCACTAGTGATATTCCAGTAGCTAAAGAAGCCGGTCTCACCGCTCAATTAATGGATAATAAAATAAAATATTGCTTTGATGTCGGCGTTGCTGGTATTCATCGTTTACTTAGCAAACAGAATTTAATTAAACAAGCTAATGTAATTATCGTAGTTGCAGGTATGGAAGGTGCTTTAGCTAGTGTTGTTGGTGGTCTTGCTAATAAACCAGTAATTGCTGTACCTACTAGTGTAGGTTATGGAACAGCATTTAATGGACTTACTGCACTTCTTTCTATGTTAAATAGTTGTTCAGCTGGTATAGCTGTAATGAATATTGATAATGGTTTTGGTGCTGGTCGATTAGCTAGCATGATTAACCATATGCGTTAAAAAAACAAGGGAAATATTTCCCTTGTTTTTTTTATTCTATAGAACAATTAAGCCATAAAGCCGTAAGTGCTGAAATAAAATTATTATAATGAATATTTTCTCTTTGACAATAATTTTGCCACCATAATTTACTTAATTTATATTCATTCACTAAATTTTTAGCTACTTTTTTTATAAATACATCTTTATTTTTTATATGTTCTAATTTATTTAATTCTTGGTAATTTGATTTTTCTATAGTAGTCAACCAAATACCTAAAGCCAAATAAGTTTTAGAAGCAAAATTTACATTCATCACCGATTTAACTAAATCAATAAAATGTACACTACTATTTAAATCTTTAATTAAACAATTTTTCTGTAACATCGATAAACTTACATCTTGTTCAGAAAAACAATTATTACTCATCTTTAAATACGCATTTTTTTCATAATAAAATAATTTTTTAAATGGTATTTCTTCAATTTCTTCCTTAGTTAATCTCGTTATCTTTCTGATAATAGCTTTGTAAAAAACACTATTATTACATCTTATAAAATTTTTACTTGCCTTTTTAGGAATTATTGGTATTCCTTTAGGAAAAACTTTCTCTATACTATACCAAAATTTATCATTTTTAGTAATTTCACTTTGATATATCTGATCAAATTCTTCTAATAATAATGTCTTATCTAATTTTATCTCAGGCTTACCTTGAATATATTCATAATATGCTCTTGCACAAAAAAGTTTTACATCAGATAATAATTTTCCTACATTACCATCACTATAACTATTTTCTACTAATGCTTTAAAAATTATTGGAGCTACATATAACGTTTTATTTATCGCAATCGACTCATCTATCAAAAACTTTTCTATAATCATCGTTTTTTCTAAAATAGGTTTTTCACGATATGATGATAATTTAATAACTATAGGGATTCTTCGTGTAAAAGTCTTTAATAAAACTTTACTTGGCATACCTGTTGTAGCAGCAATAATCAATACTTTACTTTTCTGTCTAGTAGTATCACCTAAACGATTATATTCGCCCTTATCCATCAACATAAATAACATTTCTTGACCTTCTGGCGGTAATCTATGCACTTCATCTAAAAATAGAATTCCTCCATCAGCCTTTTCTACTAAACCAATTTTATCTTTATCTGCTCCTGTAAAAGCATTTTTCACATGTCCAAATAATTGCGATAACAATAATTGCGGATTACTTCCATAATCAGCGCAATTAAATGTTATAAACGGATAATTTTCATTTTTATAAACTTGCTTTCCATATTCATGCATAGCTTTAGCAATTGCACTTTTACCTACACCACTTTCTCCTAAAATTAGTGTATGTAATCCTTTTGGTGGATAAGCAATTGCCGATTTTGCCAACTCAATTTGATATTTTAAACTACCATTCCAGCCACACAAACTAGCAAAAGCATCTTTTTTTTCTTGAATTTCTCCATTTAATAAATATTTTTTTAATTCTTGTATAGTATATATGTTTTTTTCTGGTAAACCGTATTGATTTTTAAAATAGTGTATAATAGAATTCACTAAAAATTTTACAGGTCTACTGTTAATTTTTATTATTTTGTTTTTCCTAAATAAACAATTCAAAATACTACTGGCATTATTACGTAAAATACCAAAAGCTGCTTGAATATCAGAGGCTTGTACTCCAGGTATTTCTCCTTTTTGTAGTGCTCTTAATACATCATTTACCTTAGAATTATTCATCACATATTCATTTATTAATTCGATTTGTTTCATATAACCTCACTTCAATTCCTATTATTCAAAATATTTTCTAAAATAATTTGATATACTGTATACATAATACAATATTTTGATACACTAACCATTAATCATTATACACCATTTCTAAAAAAAAAGATATCCATTGTTTCTGCATTGATTTTCTTAGTTAAAATTCATATACACTGTTTTGGCACACTATTTGCTTTATCTATATAGTATAAATAAAATTTAAAAATATATTATTGCAATTTATATTTTACTTATATATTTTGTATACTATATTTTTTTTAACAATTATATAAATTTAAAATAATTGTTAACTACATAAAATGTAATTATAAGTCTAAATAAGAATGAGGTGTTTTTATGTCTACAAGAATTGAACATGATTTTATCGGTGAAATGAATATTTCTAACGATTTGTACTATGGTGTACAGACTTCTCGTGCTATGCACAATTTCCATATGACCGGAAGAAAATTACAAAATTATCCTTTCTTTATTCAAGCTTTTGCTCAAGTAAAAAAAGCAGCTGCTCTAGCTAATAAAGAAGTTGGTGTATTAAAACCAGAAATTGCCGATGCTATTGCAAGTGCTTGCGATAAAATTATTGCTGGTGAATTTATTGAACAATTCCCAGTGGATATGATTCAAGGCGGTGCTGGTACTAGTACAAATATGAATGTTAATGAAGTAATTGCCAATATTGCTTTAGAAATCCTTCATCATGAAAAAGGTGAATATAAATTTGTTCATCCAAATGATCATGTAAATCTTAGTCAATCCACAAATGATGCTTATCCAAGCTCTATAAAAGTAGCCGCTTATGGTAAATTAACTGAACTCCTTCAAGCTATGGAAGAATTACAATCCAGCTTACTAAAAAAATCTAAAGAATTTGAACATGTTTTAAAAATGGGTCGTACTGAACTTGAAGATGCTGTGCCTACTACTTTAGGCAATACATTCAAAGCTTTTGCTTGCTATATTGAAAGCTCTATCAAACAAATTACTTTAGCTCGTGAATCTATGACTTTCTTAAATATGGGTGCTACTGCAATTGGTACTGGTATTAACTGTCATCCTGATTATAAAAATGTTTTCGAAAAAAAATTACAAGAAATTACTAATATTAATTTCCAAGCTGCTGAAAACTTTATTGCTGCAACTCAAGATACTGCTGATTTTGTATATGTTAGTGGTACAATCAAAGCAGCTGCTGTCCGCTTAAGCAAAATCGCAAATGACCTTCGTTTAATGAATTCTGGCCCACGTTGTGGTTTAGGCGAAATCAACTTACCAAAAATGCAACCTGGTTCATCTATTATGCCTGGTAAAGTAAATCCTGTTATTGCCGAAGTTGTTGGTGAAGCTTGCTATGAAGTAATTGGTAATGATACTTCTATTACTCTTTGTGCTGAACGCGCTGAATTTGAACTTAACGCTTTTGAACCTGGCATTGCTTATGCTTTATTCAATTCTATTTGCTTACTTGAAAATGCTATGAAAACTTTATCCGACAAAGCTATTAAAGATTTAACTGCAAATCCAAAAGCTTGTCATGATGCTATTATGAATTCTATTAGCATTGTTACCGCTTTTAACCCTTATATTGGTTATGAAAAATCTTCTAGCATTGCTAAAGAAGCTCTTCAAACAGGTAAATCTATCAAAGAAATTTGCTTAGAACGTAAATATTTAAGCGAAGAAGAAATTGATAATATCTTAAATCCTGAAACAATGTTAACTCCTCACATGGGAGTAAAATAACAAAATATTTTGTTAGGAGGTCCTTATTATGGATGTATTCGTGATACTACAAATAATCGTTCTATTTGGTGCAATTTTCTTAGGTGTTAAACTCGGTGGTATGGGTATTGGTTATGCTGGTGGTTTAGGTGTTGTTATTTTAACAATCTTCCTTGGCTTAAACCCTGGTCAAATTCCTTGGGACGTTATTCTCATCATCATGTCTGTTATTGGTGCAATCTCTGCAATGCAATTAGCTGGTGGTCTTGATTACTTAGTTCATGTTGCGGAAAGAATTCTTCGTCGTAATCCAAAACACATCAACTATCTTGCTCCTGCAATCACTTATTTCTTAACTATTTTTGCAGGTACAGGTCATACAGCATTTTCTATGATTCCTGTAATTGTCGAAGTTGCTAAAGGACAAAATATTAAACCATCTGTTCCACTTTCAATCTCTGTTGTTGCCAGTCAAATTGCCATCACTGCCAGCCCTGTATCTGCTGCAGTTGTAGCTATGAGCGGATTTTTGGAACCATTTGGTTGTTCTTATCCAACATTACTTGCTATCTGTATTCCAACAACATTCCTTGGTTGTATGATTACAGCATTCTTTATGACAAAATTCTCTAACCTTGATTTATCTTCTGACCCTGTTTACCAAGAAAGATTAAAACTTGGTCAAGTTACTCCTATTACTAATGCTAACAATAAAAAAGTTTTACCAAAAAGCGCAAAACTTTCTGTATGGATTTTCTTAGTTGGCGTTATCGCTATTGTATTATATGCAACAGCTATTTCTAAAAATATTGCTTGGATTGACCCTGTTGTTTTACCTCGTAACGATGCTATTATCAGCTTTATGTTATTCATCGCTACTATGATTGCCCTTCTTTGTAAAATTAAAACAGCAGACCTTGTTAATACTAGTACATTTAAAGCCGGTCTTTCTGCCTGCGTTTGCGTTCTAGGTGTTGCTTGGTTAGGTGATACTTTTGTTAAAGGTCATATTCCTGAAATTAAATTATTAGCTTCTAATCTTATTGTAGCTTATCCATTCTTATTAGCCGTAGCTTTATTCTTTGCCAGTATGCTTTTATATTCACAAGCAGCTACAACTCAAGCTTTAATCCCAACTGTTATCGTTGCTTTAGGTATTACTCCAGAAAATACTGCTTCTGTGCCAATTATTGTAGCTTCATTTGCTGCTGTTTCCGCTTTATTTGTATTGCCAACATATCCTACGTTATTAGGTGCTGTACAAATGGATGATACGGGTACTACTCGTATTGGCAAATATGTATTTAACCATCCATTTTTCTTCCCTGGTGTATTAACAATCGTTGTTTCTGTAGCTTTAGGTTTCGTTTTTGCACCAATTATGTTATAAAAAACTCCATCTTAATATCAAAATCATATATTTAAACCCCCAGAAAAGACTTAGTTCATTATATAGAGCTAAGTCTTTTTATTTAAGCTAAAATCTGCTTTCTTGCCTAAATAAAAATTCTAATTTAATATATAATTAAATTTACAACAAATGACAGGTGAAAAAATGAACGATTATATTATAGAAAAATTACTTATACTATCTTGTAATATAGATGATTTCAATCCTCAAAATTATGAATATATCTCGCAAAAACTCTTTGAGCATAATGCTTTAGATGTTTGGCTGACTCCTATTTATATGAAAAAATCCCGCTCAGCTAATACTTTATCTGTTTTAATCCGTCCTGAAGATAAAGAAAATTGCCTTGATATTATATTCAGTGAAACGACAACGCTTGGCATACGTGAAGAAATAATCACTCGCTATAGTCTAAATAGAGAATTTAAATCCATCACCACTCCATATGGTCAAGTAAAATGTAAAATAGCTAAAAAAGGCGATAAAATCCTAAATATATCCGCTGAATATGAAGATTGTAAACAATTAGCCCAAAAATACAATGTACCATTAAAAACAATTCAACAAACAGCATTATTTCTAGCAAACGAGGAACTAAAACATGAATAAACAACAACAATTAATCGAATTACTAAAATCTTACCAATCTGTAGCTGTAGCTTTTTCTGGGGGCGTAGATAGTTCTGTCCTAGCCAAAGCCTGTCAAATCGCTCTTGGTGACAAGGCTATTGCCATCACTGCTATTTCTCCTTTAATATCTAAAGAAGAAATAATTGATGCTCAAAAAATAGCCAAACAAATTGGTATTAAACATCACTTAGCTACTATTGATGATTTAGCTAATAAAGATTTTGCCATCAATGACAAAATGCGTTGTTATCACTGTCATATTCATCGATTTAATCTATTAGAAGATTTTTGTCAAAAAAATAATTATAACTATCTCTTAGAAGGCTCTAATGAAGATGACAAAGGTGATTATCGCCCAGGTATGCTTGCTTTAAAAGAATTTAAATTAACAAAATCACCATTTTTAGAATTACACATTACTAAAAATGAAATCCGCCAAATGGCGAAAGAATGGAATTTACCTGTTTGGAATAAACCTAGCTCTGCTTGTCTTGCCTCTCGTTTAATTTACGGTCTTGAAGTTACTCCTGAAAGATTAAATCAAGTTGCTAAAGCAGAAGATATACTTCATAAATATTTACAAGGTCAAATTCGGGTACGCCATCACGGTGATTTAGCTCGTATAGAAGTAGAGATAAATGAAGTCCCTAAATTATTTACCAATCCTCTTAGAGATTTAATTCATAAAGAATTTCAAAAACTAGGTTTTAAATTTATCACTGTAGATTTAATAGGTTATCAAAAAGGTAGTAATAATATTACATTAAAATAAAACTATTTCATATAAATTAAAGTTTACATGTTGACATTATATAAATCATATGATATTCTCTAAACAAGACAAAGATGTCGTAATAGATATCTTTGTCTTATTTTTTTACCAAAATAGAAAAGGATTGATTTCATGAGTAACATCAAAATTAACAAACGTCTTATACTTTCTGCTATATTATCAGCTTCTTTATCCACTGGTTTTCTTGCTGGATATAACCCTGCTGAAGCAGCTTATAGAGCACCATCTATTGATTATCTACAAACAAAAGATGACGGAACTGTTCTTGGTGATTATTATGTGCCTTCAACATTAGACAATGTTTTCTGGGGTGTACTGCCTAGCCGCAATGATAAACCTATTCTTCATGTACCAAGTGGAAGTACGGTAACTTTCGATACGGTCTCACATGAAGGTATTTTAGAAGACCAGGGAAAAGACCCTGTTAAATATTATGGTCAATATGGTGTAAAACCTGAACATGTTTTACAAGACGCGATAAATATTGCTGCTAATAAAAAAGGACACGACTTTGATGCCAATGGTCCGCATGTCGTAACAGGACCAGTTTACGTCGACGGAGCCGAACCAGGTGATGTTTTAAAAGTTGAAGTTATTTCCCTCACGCCACGTGTCCCTTATGGCGTTGTCAGCAACCGCCATTTTAAAGGAACTATTCCTGATGAAATGCCGGAAACTCCTCGACAAGAAAATCCATCTTACACACATCCTGAATCATACGGCAATGTATCCATATTTACACCAATTCAGAAAAAAGGCGACAATAATGAATGGTTCGGCATAATGGAAAGCAACGGTCAGATCATGCAGTTCCCATTAAATCCATTTCTCGGCATCATGGGCGTAACGCCTAATACCGATGAACATTATAGTTCTGTACCTCCAACCAGAGTAGGCGGCAATATTGACATTAATGAACTCGGTGTAGGTTCAACCCTTTATCTGCCAGTCGAAGTTCCGGGGGCAGGTTTTTATACCGGAGACCCGCATTTCGTTCAAGGTGATGGTGAAGTAGCCTTAACAGCTTTGGAAGCTTCCCTTCGCGGTACAGTTCGTTTAACTGTCTTGAAAAAAGATAGTCCTGAAATTCCTAAAACGAACAGCAGTTCTCTCGTACAGCCTTTTGCAGAAACAGAAAAATACTGGATACCTATTGGTTTAAATGAAGATTTAGATGAGGCTATGCGTCAATCTGTACGTGAATCTATCAGCTTTATCTCTAAACAACTTGGTGTAGATAGAAAAACAGCATATGCTTATTTAAGTGCTGCAACAGATTATGAAGTTTCTCAAGCTGTAGATAAAACAAAAGGTATTCATGGACTTATTCCTAAAGTTGACTTTAAAGATAACTTATCTTTTAAATTAACAATAAATAATATTGAGTGTCCAATAAAAATTATAAATAATGTATTATATGTTCCTATTGATAGCGTTAGTTCCGCATTGAAAGCTTCTTTAATCACAAATAAAGATACAACTACTTTAAAATTTAAAGATAATACATTCTCTACTAAAATAAATTCTAATGTGTATGAAATGAATGGTATATCTACTTGCACTAATTCTGCACCAACATTAAGTTCAGAAGGTACAATTTTTATACCAGTAAGTACACTCAGTGAAATAATGGGATTACCAGTAAATTGGTCAACAACAGGACATACAATTATTGGTATTTCTAATTATTTAAATTAAATCTAAATTAAGCAATTTCTTTTACTATAATAATAACTCTATAAAAATTAAAAAAATATTTGAAAAATATTAAGCTGCACATCAAAAATTGTTTTTTTATTTAACTTTTGATGTGCAATTTTTTATAATTACACACTCTATTGAAATTAAATTTACAGCAATCAAAATAATTTTGAACAGAGATTATATTTCTCATATAGCTAAATATGGCATATACAACGCTTCTTTATGATTAGACAATAATCCATTTTGATTAAACTTTTTATTTTAACTAAAATATTTATAAATACTATAAAATAATCTATTTTTTCTAAGCTTGATGACAAAATGAATTACTTTTTATGTTGACAAGTCCTTATTTATTTTTGATAATGTAAATAGTAAAAAATAAAATCACATTACCTTTTTATTTTTTATACACTTTAAAACGATTGACATGTTTACATCAAAATCGTATAATCTTTTTCATACATATATTGTATGAATTAATTATATATGTATATACAATATTAAAGAGAGAAGAGGGATTACATATGGCTGATAATAAAAAACAAGTCGATGTTAAAGAAACCGCTCAAAGTGCTATCCGCGAAAGCAAAGCTAAATCTTCTCAAGGACGTCAGTTCTTATTATGGTTTGGTGCACTCATTCTAGGTGGCATTTTAGGCTGGCTCGGTATCCAACCTTTAAATGAATTTTTCAATTTTGTAGCTACTGTATTTACACGTTTATTCCAATTCATTGCAGTTCCTACAATCGCTCTAGCAGTTATCACTACTTTAGCTGCACTCGGTAATAATAAAGATACAAGTCGTATCTTTTCTCATGCACTATTTTATACTTTATTCACCACAATCTGTGCAGCAGCTACGAGTCTTTGTCTTTATTTATGGATTTCTCCAGGAAATCTTCCTATGGATATTATCAATGCCGGTCAAGAAGCTGTACCTATGCAAAAATTAGGCACACTTTCTTATTATGACCACTTCTTATCTGTAATTCCAAATAATGTTCTACAGCCATTTTTAACTGGTAATGTTTTATCTGTTATGTTGATTTCTGCTGCTGTTGGTCTAGCTTTAGCCTTTATGCCAAAAACAGATAATCGTGAACAATTATTAAAAGTAATCAACGGTTTACAAGAATTATCTTTCACACTTATTCGTGCATTACTTTATGTTTTACCACTTGGTATCATCGCTTTTGCAGGTCAATTATCAGCTCAAATCGAAGCTGGTGTTATCGTTGGCGCTTTAGGAAAATATACTGCTGTAGTAATCGGTGGTAATGCTATTCAGTTCTTTATCATTTTACCTTTAATCATGCTTCTTCGTGGTTTAAATCCACTTAAAGTTTTCCGCAAAATGGCTCCTGCTCTTGCTGTAGCTTTATTTACAAAAAGCTCTGCCGGAACTTTACCTGTAACACTTGCTTGTGCAGAACAAAATTTAAAAGCCAATCCAAAAGTTTCTCGTTTCGTTTTACCAATTTGTACAACTATCAATATGAATGGTTGTGCCGCATTTATCTTAGTAACCTCTTTATTCGTAATGCAAAATGCTGGTTTTGAATTATCCATGACTACTATGATTACATGGTTATTTATATCTGTTATTGCCGCTGTTGGTAATGCAGGCGTTCCTATGGGTTGCTATTTCTTGACTTTATCTCTTATGTCCTCTATCGGTGCTCCAATCGGTTTACTTGGTATCATCTTACCAATTTATACCATCATCGATATGATTGAAACAGCTGAAAATGTTTGGTCTGACTCTGCTGTTTGTGCTATGACAGATAATGATTTAAAAGGAAAATTAGACGATAGCGAAATTCCAAATACTAGTATTCTCTAAAATTTAAAATTAAAATAAAAAAACCTCGAGAAGTTTTTAACTACACTTGAGGTTTTTTATTTCTATATTTATTTTATAACTAATTAT
>OAWS01000170.1_pt1 | contig 63927 bp, 48 predicted proteins | sample 1517141 | NCBI WGS metagenome assembly OAWS01 (sample SAMEA2580173, study PRJEB22360) | human gut metagenome | biome: human gut; feature: human-associated habitat; material: faeces | place: Denmark | collected 2008/2010
ATAGGGGATTGGTCAAATGGTATGATAGGGGTCTCCAAAACCTTTGGTGGGAGTTCGATTCTCTCATCCCCTGTTCTTTAAAAACACCTAAACAGGTGTTTTTTCTTTATCATATATTTTTTCAGAAATTTATTCTCCACTAATTGTGTAAAATATAAATATTCGGGTGCATGTATAAAGTCCGTGTAAAGTCATTGCACATATTATATTTAGGGGTTTTAGGGGAATTTTCCCCTAACAAGGCGTATTTTGGACGTGTAGTCCCAAAATGCGTATCTTGCCAATGTACCCCTCTATTGTATTTTAGCTTGAAACTATTTTAATAAAGAAATATACTTATAATATGAGTATAGTATAAAGAGAAAAATAACGATGAGAATTATGTGAAAGCGAGGCGATGCGTGTGCTAATAAATACAGCAGAATATCTTTCTGTTATTGAAAACATCAAGAAAGAAATCAAGGATGCACAATACCGTGCAACGATTCATGTGAATTCAGATTTACTGCTCTTGTATTATGACATTGGAACGGTCATTAACGAATATAAAACATGGGGAAACAAATTCATTGATAATCTTTCTTATGATATTCAGATAGCTTTTCCAGAAAGAAAAGGGTATTCCGTCCGAAACCTGAAGTATATGGCGAAGTTTGCTGCCCGTTTTTCTGATAGAAAAATTGTGCAAGAGGTGCTTGCACAAATTACATGGTATCATAATATTGCTTTGATGGATAAGGTCAAAACTGCGGAAGAACATATCTGGTATGCAAATGCAACAGTAAAGAATGGCTGGTCTCGAAATGTTCTTGTCCATCAGATTGAAAGCAACTTGTATCAGCGACAGGTTCTGGCAGAAAAAGTCACAAATTTTGAACACCGTCTACCATCTCCACAGAGTGAACTTGCGGTGCAGACCATGAAAGACCCATATGTATTTGATTTCATTTCTTTCCGGGAAGATATGCGCGAACGGGATATTGAGCAGGCGCTGGTTCGGGAAGTCACAAAGCTACTTCTGGAGCTTGAAACAGGATTTGCATTCTTGGGAAATCAGTATCACTTGAATGTAGGTGGTGATGATTTTTACATTGATTTGCTGTTTTATAACTTGAACCTTCGTTGTTATGTTGTTATCGAATTGAAAACCGGTGACTTCAGACCCGAATACGCCGGGCAGTTAAATTTCTATCTTTCAGCCGTGGACGGCATTTTGAAGAAAGAGCAGGATAATCCATCTATTGGTTTGCTTCTGTGCAAAAGCAAGAATAATGTGGTTGCAGAATATTCGCTCAAAGATATTTCAAAGCCGATTGGTGTAAGCGAATACAAAATAACCAGCAGCCTGCCGGATGATCTGGAAAAGCAACTGCCGTCTGTTGAAGATATTCAGAAACGGATTAAATAAATCTGGTTTCAAAATTTGAAATAGGGATACCGGAATCTCGTTGACTTTATATCAGAGTGGTATATTTTTTTAAGATACAACTTCCGATAAGTTCGGATTAGGAAGAAAGTTTGTTTGGTGTCAATGGATAAATAAACTACCCAAACGTCATAGTGATTATCGGAAATTGAACTTTTATAAAGGAGAATTATATGAAAAAAACAAATAACAGCGTGCTTTCGCAATACCGGGGGGCGTTAATGGGAATATCCATCATATTGATTATAGTTTTTCATTTTACGGATGACTGTCATTATTATTCCTATCATTTTAGTGGCTGGATTTCCTTCTTTTGGAGATATATTTCATCATCAAGTGTGGATGCATTTTTATTCTTTTCTGGTCTGGGGTTATATTATTCCATGAAAAAAAGATCAGATGTTAGAAGTTTTTACATAAGAAGATTAAAAAGAATTCTGATTCCTTATTGCATCGTAGCCGTACCCTCTTATATTTTACTGGATGTCTGTGTAGATAAAACAGGATGGGGAGAAGCCATAAAAGACTTCACATTTATCACATTTTTTAGTGATGGAGACAGGCTTTACTGGTATATTGGACTTATGCTGTTATGCTATTTGATTTATCCCTATATCTTTCAGATTGTGGATAGCGCACGGGACGCAATAGATGGAGAGATCCGGCTGATTTCCATGGTAAGTGCTGTTACCGTATTGGCACTTGTAATTGCATTATATGAGAAAGAGGTGTTTGGAAATGTAAATATTGCTTTGCTTCGTCTGCCTGTTTTTATAGCGGGCTGTTTTTATGGCAGATCCAGTTATGAAAAAAGGGAAAGTTATTGGAAATGGTTGATTCTTTTTGCGTTATCCGGCTATTTGCTCACCATGCTTCCAAGTGGATCTCCTATTTTTGCAAGGTATGTGACCGGAATTTTTAATATCTCATGTTGTGCGGGAATTGCCTGGATCTTTTCCCAGTTATCTATGCGCCCGGTTATAAGAATACTGGAATGGTTTGGTGCTCATTCGCTGGAATTGTATCTGGTACATGTTACCATACGAAAATTTATGAAGGGAGCAGCATTTCATACATGCCGTTTGCGTTACGAACTGGTGCTGGTATGCAGTTCCATTGTGATTGCATGGATACTTCAGATCCTTGTCCGGTATATAACAGATCATTTGCTTAAGGAAAAGAGGTAAGACATATGACCCTACAGCAGTTACATCAGGTAATTACGATTGCAGAAAGCCGCTCCATGAACGAAGCATCCCGAAAACTGTTTGTCTCACAGCCCAATCTGTCTGCGGTTGTGCGCGAACTGGAAGAAGAAGCAGGAATCACCATTTTTATCCGGTCAAACCGCGGAATCGTGCTTACACCGGAGGGAGAGGAATTTATCGGATATGCCAAGCAGGTCGTGGAGCAGTATCATTTGCTGGAATCCCGTTATATTTCGTCTGCATCCAAAAAGAAATTTTCTGTGTCCATGCAGCATTATACCTTTGCGGTCAAGGCATTTGTGGAAGTGGTCAAGGCTGTCGGAATGGAAGAATATGAATTTGCCGTGCATGAGACACAGACGAATCAGGTAATCGAAAATGTGCGTAACATGAAAAGTGAGCTGGGGATTCTTTTCCTGAGCAAATTTAATGAAGCAGTACTCCAGAAACTTTTCAGGGAAAATGATGTGATTTTTGAAGAACTGTTTACCTGTGACACCTATGTATATCTGTGGAAAGGACATCCGCTGGCACAAAGGGATGTAATTTCCATGAAAGAACTGCAGGAATATCCATGTCTGGTGTTCGAACAGGGGAAAAATAATTCCTTTTATTTTGCCGAAGAGATGAAAAGTACCTATGAATATAAGAAGATGATCCATGCGGATGACCGGGCGACCATGCTGAATCTGATGGTTGGTCTGAATGGTTATACACTCTGTTCCGGGATTATCTGTGAAGAATTAAACGGTAATGATTATGCGGCAGTGCCGCTGGCAGAGAGCGAAAAGATGCGGATCGGCTATATCCGGCACAAGGGGATAAAGGTCAGTCCGATCGGAGAATTATATGTGGATATTCTGAAAAAAAGTGGGAAACCACTTTGATAAAAATAGTTTTCATCAAAAAATGCTTGTTTTGGTCATTGGAAAGGCAATTTTTTGGAGAAATTGCATAAGATAGCAGGTATAAATATAAATACACGAAAAAAAACGGTAAGAATCTGATGGAAACGGTTGCGCGATTACCGTCATTATGCAGGAAAAACCGGAGAAATGCGAAGTTTGCACAACTTTGACAGATGAGAAAAAAAGTGGCATAATCTTTTCTAAACTTGGGGATGATAATAAAAGTATGTTGTTTAAAGGTAGAAAGAGGTGTTGGATTATGTATGAAACTGTTAAAGTAATTCGGTTATCAGATATGGATGAAGTTAAGGATTTTGTACGTGCAGCGGGTGGTTGTGATTTTGATATTGATGTAAAATGTGACAGAACATTCATTGATGCAAAGTCATTGCTTGGTATGATTGGACTTGGTGTAAAAAAGAATCTTCAGGTTTGCTACGGTGGAAAGAATGAAAATTTCGAAAACGTAGTTGCTAAATTTGCAGTGGCATAATACAATTATAATATCGTGACTATGGAACTTTAAGTCCCGCTCCGTATTCCGGAGCGGGGCTTTTTATTGTAAAATAATGGAACAAATAAAAACCCGCTTCATACAACAGGAAAATACCCGCGGGAGAAAGGAAGTGTACATGCAGGAATTACATATATCTGTGAGAAATCTGGTAGAGTTTATTTTCCGGGCAGGAGATATCGATAATCGTGCCGGAAAGCTGGCGAGTGCAGAGGCCATGATGGAAGGCAGCCGTATCCACCGGAAAATTCAAAAAAGCATGGACACCTCCTACCAGGCGGAAGTACCGCTGAAAATTGAATGGAAAGCCAACGATTACGTACTGGTCGTGGAAGGACGTGCAGACGGAATCGCCTATGGAAAATTTCAGCCGGATCTGCCGGCTGCGACGGAGTCTGTGCTGCAACCGGAGATGGAGTTTGCGGCGGAAATCCCTCCGGAAGAAGAAATCAGCTTCATCGATGAGATCAAGGGTGTATATAGAAACGTTGCGGCAATGGAACAGCCGGTCTACGTGCATAAAGCCCAGGCAATGTGCTATGCATATATCTATGCGAAACAGAACCGTCTGGAGCGGATCGGCGTGCAGATGACCTACTGCAATCTGGATACCGAGGAAATCCGGTATTTCCGGGAGATTTATACATTTGAGACACTGACCGTGTGGTTTGGCCATCTGATCGAAGATTATCGGAAATGGGCAGACTGGCAGATCGCATGGAAAAAACAGCGGCAGGAGAGTATTCATACACTCGAGTTTCCATTTCCCTACCGGCAGGGACAAAAGAAGCTGGTTGCCGATGTTTACCGCACCATTCTGCGAGGGAAGAACCTGTTTATCGAGGCACCGACCGGAGTGGGCAAAACAATTTCCACAATCTTTCCGGCGGTAAAAGCAGTGGGAGAAGGGCTGGCAGACCGGATCTTTTATCTCACGGCAAAGACCATCACAGCAACTGTGGCAAAAGAAACGTTCGCACTGCTGGAAGAACAGGGATACCGTGCCAAAGTCATCCAGATCACAGCCAAAGAAAAACTCTGTCTGTGTGAGGAGATGGACTGCAACCCGGTAAACTGTCCATATGCAAAGGGACATTTTGACCGCGTGAACGATGCGGTGTTTGATCTCTTGCAGAAATCCAACCTGTTTACCAGAGAGGAAGTTTTAGCGCAGGCGAAAGAATATCAGGTGTGCCCGTTTGAGATGAGTCTGGATGTGGCAACCTGGGCGGACAATATTGTCTGTGATTACAATTACGTATTTGATCCGAATGTATATCTGAAACGCTTTTTTCAGGAGGGGATAAAGGGAGACTATCTGTTCCTGGTGGATGAGGCACATAACCTCGTGGATCGCAGCAGGGAGATGTACAGTGCCGATCTGTACAAAGAAGACGTGCTTGCAGTGAAGCGGATCATGAAAGCGCACAGCCGTACGATCTGCCGTATCCTGGACAAATGCAACAAAGCCATGCTGGAAATGAAACGTGAGTGTGAGCACTACCAGATTCTGGACAGTGTGGGAACGTTGACCTTCCACCTTATGCGGCTGGCCTCCCAGATGGATGAATTTTTGGAAAAACCGCGGGAATTTCCGGAGAAGAAAACGGTGCTGGATTTTTACTTTGCACTGCGCAATTTCCTGAATATCTATGATCTGGTGGATGACCATTACGTGATCTACAGCCAGATGACGGAGGAAGGCCAGTTCCGGATCCGGCTCTTTTGCGTAGATCCGTCGGTCAATCTGCAGAAATGCATCGATAAAAGCAATTCCACGATCTTTTTCTCCGCAACGCTCCTGCCGATCGGATACTACAAGCGGCTACTTTCCACGGACGAGGATAACTATGCCATTTATGCGCAGAGTACGTTTGCCCAGACACAGAGACTTCTCGCATTTGGCCGGGATGTGAGCACAAAATATACGCGGAGGAACAGAAAAGAATACGAAAAAATCGCGGACTATATCGGTGCAGTCACAGAAGCACAGCAGGGAAATTACATGGTGTTTTTCCCGTCTTACCGGCTGATGCAGGATGTATATGAGGTCTTTGCCGGGAAGGCGGCCGATTCGTGCGAGATTCTGATGCAGCATAGTAATATGAAAGAACACGAAAGAGAAGCGTTTTTGGAAGAATTTGAAAAAGAGCGCCAGGGGACACTCGTTGCGTTCTGTGTGATGGGTGGAATTTTCGGGGAAGGCATTGATCTGAAAAACGACCGGCTGATCGGTGCCATCATCGTGGGAACCGGACTTCCGCAGGTCAGCGATGAACGTGAAATTTTAAAGAATTATTATGATGAGCGGGGATTGTCCGGATTTGACTATGCGTTCCGCTATCCGGGAATGAACAAAGTCCTGCAGGCAGCAGGGCGCGTGATCCGGACCAGCGAGGACCGCGGCGTGATCCTTCTGCTGGATGAACGTTTCCTGCAGCGCGAATACGGAGCGCTTTTTCCGAGAGAATGGGAAAAGAGAAGCGTCTGTGGTCTGCCGCAGCTGCGGGAAGAAGTGAGCCGGTTCTGGTCAGACGTCCGGGAGGAGCTTTAAAAACTCTTCGGTGGAGGCAGAAACCGGAAGGGTAGGGTTTAACGAAGCCACCAACTGCCGCTGCGGGATCGTTTCCTGCGTGCGGACGAGGAAGAGATCCTCCGGCTTGTGTTTCAGACAAAAATCCGGGATAAAAGCAATTCCAAGACCGATGCGGGCCATGTCAATGAGCAGATCGTTGCTGCTGAGCTCTACCTGAGGCAGCAGTTCCAGCTGATGCTGCAGGAAAATGTGGTGCAGAAACTCACTCGTTGTGCTCTTGCGGTCTAACATCATGAGCGGATAGGTGCCAAGCTCCGAGAAAGGAACGATACGGTTCGCCAGATCAAAATATGCCGGATTGGCGACGAACACATCCGAGAAAGAGCCAACCGTTTTCTGAATATAGGAAGGATTCAGATGCGGGTTTGGAAAATTTGTGATAATCAGATCTACCCGGCGTTGCTCTAACAGGTCTACACAGCCCATCGAGCTGGCATTGGTGATTTTAATCGGAACATCCGGGAATTTCCGGTGGAATTCCTGCAGATACGGCAGCAGAAAATAACGGCAGATCGTATCGCTGGCACCGATATGCAGCTGTCCCAGACCAAGGGAGCCGGATTCTAAAAGCTGGCTCTCGCCGCGGGAGATCAGATTCATGGCAGGCTCCACATGTTTTAGCAGCAGGGCACCGGCAGGAGTCAGCTGCACTTTTTTTGTGCTGCGGATAAAAAGCGGCTGTCCCAGCTTGCGTTCCAGTGTTTTGATAGACTGGCTTACCGCTGACTGGGAGATAAACAGCTTCTTACTTGCATCCGAAAATGAGAGAGAGCTTGCAACATAATAGAAAACCTTGTATAATTCATAATTGATATCCATCGATCATATCCTCAGTAGTATAGTATAGTATAGTATAGTATAGTATAGGATATATTATATACCTTTCACAAAGGAGAGAAAAGGAGATTATCATGAAAAAGGGAATTTTGAAAACCTTATGCGGATTGATGGCGGCACTCATGCTGCTTGTGTTCGCAGGAACACCCGTTATAACTCAGGCAGCAAAACTGCCATATTACATTAAAATCAATCGTCAGCAGAACTGTGTGACCGTATATGCACTTGATTCCAAAGGCAAATATACCAAACCGGTCAAAGCATTTGCCTGCTCTGTCGGTGTCAACAATGCCACCCCGACAGGAACATTTTCGATTCCGGCAAAATACCGCTGGCATACACTTATGGGCGGTGTGTACGGACAGTATTGCAGCCGTATTCACGGTGGTGTGCTGTTCCACTCTGTTTTTTACAGTGCACAGGACCCGAGCAGGCTGGCATACAATTCTTATAACCGTCTGGGACAGACGGCATCCCACGGATGTGTCCGTCTGAATGTGGAAGATGCCAAGTGGATCTATGACAACTGCCCGGTAGGAACCAAAGTAACCATCTATGACAGCAAAGATCCGGGACCATTGGGCAAGCCTACCCCGATCCGTATTGATGTAAACAGTCCGTACCGCGGATGGGATCCGACCGATCCGGATCCGAGAAATCCATGGCTGAAACTTCGCCCGACGATTAAGGGAATCAAGAATAAAACCATCGAGAGAACAAACAGCAAAGTAGATCTGAAAAAGGGTGTGAAAGCTTCTGATTACAGAGGTAAGACACTTAAATTTACCGTTTCCGGAAAAGTCAATGCGGCAAAGACCGGAAAATATAAGATTACATACACCGCAAAAGATGCCAAAGGAAACAAGACCCAAAAGAGCATCGTAATTACCGTAAAAGATACGAAAGCACCATCCATCAGCCTGAAGCGAAAGACACTGACCTACAATAAAGCCGTTTCCAAAGAAAAACTGGTTTCTGCAATTAAGGCAGATGTAGTGGCAAAAGATCTGGGCAAAAAACTTGCGTCAAAATATGTTTTCGTGGATGCCAGAGAAGCACATAAGGCAGTTACCGCTATGGAAAGAGGAAACTATGGAACTTATAGCGTGACCGTATATGTCAAAGATACGGCAGGAAATAAATCCAGAAAGCTGAAAGTAAAGATTAATTTTGTAAATCCAAACCCGGGTACCGATCAGCCGGATCAGCCGGAACCGGACACTCCGGGCGTTGTAACGGACAGTGCAATTACCGTACAGTAATTTCATAAGAACAGGTAATAGATATCGTAAGCGATATTAATTTTACTTAATTGTCAACCCATGATACAATAACATAAAGATCAATAGAATGCCCCCAAATGCAGGGGGCATTCCGTTTCGCAAAAGAAGGAGGTAAATCCAATGGGCAATGTACGTCGTGTGTACGTAGAAAAGAAACCGGATTTTGCCGTAAAGGCAAAAGAATTAAAACATGAGGTAAAGCATTATCTCGGAATCGCTGCAGATCAGGTGCGTGTTCTGATCCGTTATGATGTGGAAAATGTATCGGATGCCACTTACCAGAAGGCATTGCAGACGGTATTTTCCGAGCCACCAGTGGATGATATTTATGAGGAGAACTTTGACGCAGAAGGCGGAAACGTATTTTCCGTAGAATTCCTGCCGGGACAGTTCGACCAGAGAGCGGATTCCGCAGAGCAGTGCGTGAAGCTTTTAAATGAGGATGAGGAGCCGATCATCCGCAGCGCGACGACCTATGTGATCAAGGGTGACATCACAGAGGATGAGTTAGAGGCGATCAAAAAGTATTGTATCAATCCGGTAGATTCCCGTGAGACCGGTATGGACAAGCCGGATACCCTCGTACAGAATTTCGATGAGCCGGCAGACGTGGCAGTTTTCGACGGATTTATCGACATGGCAGAAGCACACTTAAAGGAACTGTACAGCTCTTTAAATCTTGCCATGACCTTTAAGGATTTCTTACATATCCAGAATTACTTCAAAAATACCGAGAAGCGGAATCCGTCCGTGACAGAGATCCGCGTGCTTGATACTTACTGGAGTGACCATTGTCGTCATACCACCTTCTCGACAGAACTTAAAAATGTGAAGTTTGATGAAGGATTTTATCAGGCACCAATCAAAAAAACTTACGAAGAATATCTTGATACCCACAAGAAACTGTATGCGGGACGCGATGACAAGTTTGTCTGCCTGATGGATCTGGCACTGCTTGCCATGAAACGTCTGAAAAAAGAAGGAAAACTTGCAGATCAGGAAGAATCTGACGAGATCAATGCATGTTCCATCGTGGTACCGGTGGAAGTAGATGGAAAGACAGAGGAGTGGCTTGTAAACTTTAAGAACGAGACACACAACCATCCGACCGAGATTGAGCCGTTCGGTGGTGCTGCTACCTGTTTAGGCGGAGCCATCCGTGATCCGCTTTCCGGAAGAACTTATGTGTATCAGGCAATGCGTGTGACCGGAGCCGCAGATCCGACCGTATCCGTAAAAGATACGATTGCGGGCAAGCTGCCACAGAAGAAGATCGTGCGTGAGGCAGCCAGAGGTTACAGCTCTTATGGAAATCAGATCGGACTGGCAACCGGATATGTCAAAGAAGTTTACCATCCGGATTATGTAGCAAAACGTATGGAGATCGGTGCTGTCATGGGTGCCGCACCGAGACGTGCCGTACAGAGACTGACATCTGATCCGGGAGATAAGATTATCCTTCTGGGCGGACGTACCGGACGTGACGGTATCGGTGGAGCAACCGGATCTTCCAAGGCACATAACACACAGTCTACGTCTGTATGTGGTGCCGAGGTACAGAAAGGTAATGCACCGACTGAGCGTAAACTGCAGCGCCTGTTCCGCAGAGAAGAAGTCAGCCATATTATCAAAAAATGTAACGATTTCGGTGCCGGCGGTGTATCGGTAGCCATCGGTGAGCTTGCAGACGGACTGCGCGTGAATCTGGATAAAGTACCGAAGAAATATGCCGGTCTGGATGGAACGGAGATTGCAATCTCCGAGTCTCAGGAGCGTATGGCAGTGGTTGTCGCTCCGCAGGATGTCGAGCAGTTCCTTGCTTATGCAAAAGAAGAAAACCTTGAAGCAACCGAGGTGGCAGTTGTTACCGAGGAGCCGAGACTGATCTTAGAGTGGAGAGGAAAAGACATTGTCAATATTTCCCGTGCATTCCTCGATACCAATGGTGCGCATCAGGAAGCAGATGTCGAAGTCGAGATGCCAAAAGAGGAAGACAACTTCTTTAAAAAGATCGAACTTCCGAAAGTTGCAGATGCATTACAGAAAAACGACAACAAATCAGCATGGCTTGCCATGCTTGCGGATCTTAATGTATGTTCCCAGAAGGGACTTGTCGAGATGTTTGACGGTTCCATCGGTGCGGGAAGTGTCTACATGCCATACGGCGGCCGCTATCAGCTGACCGAGACACAGAGCATGGTTGCCAAACTTCCGGTTCTGAAAGGAAAATGCGATACCGTAACCATGATGTCCTACGGATTTGATCCGTACTTATCCTCCTGGAGTCCATACCACGGATCGGTATATGCCGTACTGGAATCCCTTTCCCGTATCGTGACCGCCGGTGGTGACTACAAGAAAGTACGCTTCACCTTCCAGGAGTATTTCCGCAGAATGAGTGAAGATCCAAAGAGATGGAGTCAGCCGTTTGCAGCACTGCTCGGTGCATTTGATGCACAGATCGGTTTTGGCCTGCCGTCCATCGGTGGAAAAGATTCCATGTCCGGAACCTTTAACGAGATTGACGTACCTCCGACACTGGTTTCTTTCGCAGTCGATGTGGCAAGAGAAAAAGACGTGATCACACCGGAACTGAAAGAAGCAGGAGATAAGCTGGTACTCTTTACGATCGAAAAGAACGCGTATGATCTGCCGGTATATGAGCAGGTGATGAAACTGTATGACAAGATCCATGAACTGATCGGCAAGGGGGCAATCCGCAGTGCCTATGCATTGGACGGAAAAGGTCTGGCAGCAGCAGTCAGCAAGATGGCATTCGGTAACAAATTAGGTGTAACCATCGCCGATGATGTGACTGCAGAAACCTTATTTGCACCGGGATTCGGTAATATTGTTGCAGAAGTAAAAGAAGAGTTTCTTCCTATTATAAAAGAAGCATCCGCAATCGTTATCGGAGAAGTGAACGACGCACAGAAATTCGTATACAAAGACATGGCTCTTTCCATGGATGAAGCACTCGATGCATGGCAGGGAACACTCGAGCGTGTATTCCCAACCCGCGCAACCGAGGATAAAGAAAAAGTACAGAGTGACGTATACGATACAAAGAATATTTATGTATGCAAAAACAAAGTCGCAAAACCAACCGTATTTATTCCGGTATTTCCTGGAACAAACTGCGAGTACGACAGTGCGAAAGCGTTTGAGCGTGCAGGTGCCAATACCATTGTAAAAGTATTCAAGAATCTGAGTGCAGCAGACATCCGTGATTCTGTCGATGAATTTGTCAAGGCAATCGATCAGTCACAGATCATCATGTTCCCGGGTGGATTCTCCGCAGGAGATGAACCGGAAGGATCTGCAAAGTTCTTTGCAACAGCATTCCGGAATGCAAAGATGACCGAGGCAGTCAACAAGCTGCTGTCAGAACGTGACGGACTGGCACTTGGTATCTGCAACGGATTCCAGGCGCTGATCAAACTGGGACTTGTTCCTTACGGACAGATTCAGGCACAGAGTGCGGATTCCCCGACACTGACCTACAACACCATCAACCGCCACATCAGCAAGATGGTATATACCAAGGTCGTAACAAACAAATCCCCATGGCTGCAGCAGGCAAAGCTTGGTGCAACGTACTGCAACCCGGCATCCCACGGAGAGGGACGTTTCGTAGCTCCGAAGGAATGGCTGGACAAGCTTTTTGCAAACGGACAGGTTGCCACCCAGTATGTCAACGAGGCCGGCGAGCCAACCATGGATGAAGAGTGGAATGTCAATGGTTCGTACATGGCGATCGAGGGTATCACCAGTCCGGATGGACGTGTACTCGGAAAGATGGCACACAGCGAGCGCCGCGGTGAGGCCGTTGCCATGAACATCTACGGAGAGCAGGATATGAAGATCTTCGAATCCGGAGTTGCTTACTTTAAATAGAATTGTTTATCTTCACGCGTAGTTTCACTCGGACTACGCGTGAAATAGTTTTAATAATAGAAAAAAGTGAAAAAACTCTTAAATGCTTAAGAAAATATTAAAGAATTTTTTCAATAAAATGTAATTTTGGTGTTGCAAAGATACAATACTTGGTGTATGATTGTCACGTAGAGTAGTTAAAAGAGTACTATAAATAGTACGACAAGTGATGAACTACTATCGAGGCTATGGAAACTGGAACTTGTTCCAGACAGACCTTACAATTGCAGATACATATTAGAAATATAAGTCATCGGAACATCAGCTTGCTGATCTTGATGCTGGACAATCAACGTTGATATCACACTCTACGCCGACGTCTGATGTGCGAAAGTTTCTGGTCATTTATGATTTGTGTGTCTGTAGATGAAACTGACGATGGACTTAACAGTAAGACCGAGGAAGGTCAGTGGAGGCAATTAGCGAGAACATTGGACTGGAAAAATCGTCCGCAGCGGTTTGGAAGAGAAGATGAAGGAACTTAAACGTGCAGGGTTAAACGAGTAGAAGAGATGGAAGTTAGTCAAAAAGAAAGAGAGGAAAAAACATGAAATCAAGCAAAAAAGTGTTAGCTTTTGCTCTCGCTGCAGCTATGGTTGTAACAGCAGTTCCTGCTACAAACGCACAGGCAGCTTCTACAGCAAAGCTTAGCGCAAAAAAGGCTACTGTTTATGTTGGTAGCTCAAAAACATTAACTGTTACTACACCTTCTAGCTGGAAGAGTGTTAAGACAACAGTTTCTAGCAGTGCAAAGAGCATCGCAAAGGTATCAAAGACTTCTACAAAGAAGGTAAAGGTTACCGCTGTTAAGGCTGGTAAGGCAAAAGTTACGGTTAAGGTAACTGCAAAGAAGAATGGCAAGAAAGTTTCTAAGACTCTTGCATCTAACATCACTGTAAAGAATTACAAGGTTCGTCTTGAAGATGCAACTGGTGCAACTGTTTCCGGAACAACAATCGCTGTTGTAGGAACACCTGTACAGTTCACAGCAAAGACAGCACCGGCAAAGGCTGCAGTCACATATACTTCTAGTGATTCAGCAATTGCAACTGTAGATACTACTGGCAAGGTAACACCTGTAAAGGTTGGCAAGGTTACAATCACAGCTGCAACAGATAAGGCTTCTACTACTGCTGAAGTTGAAGTTAAGAACTACGCATTAGGCACAGTTTCCCAGACAAAGCTTACAGAGCTTACCGCTACTGTTGCTGGAAACACAAAGAACCTTAAGACCACTGATTTCACAGTAAAGAATACAACTTCAAATGTTGTTTATCCGGTATCTAAGGTATCTGTTGATTCTAAGGATGCAACAAAGGTTACATTAACACTGTTCAGCGAGTTAAGCGATGGTGCTAACTATGATGTGACACTTGACGGAACAACAAAGTCTTTCAAGGCTTCTGATGGAAAGGTTGCTTCTATCGCACTTGATAATGCAACAATCCCATATGCAACAGAGACAGAAGTAAAGCTTGTTTCTAAAGATGCTAACGGTGTTGTATTAAAAGAGCTGAAGACAACAGATGCAGATGCTCATTATACATTTACAATTGATACAAAGGGAAATGGATATACAAACGGTTCTAAGTTATACTTAAATAAGGTAAACGATACTGCTGAAGCAACGATCGAGTACAAGACAGGAAAGTATGACCAGAATGGTAAGGCAGAAGGAAACATCGGACCAAACAAAGTTACAATTACTGCTGTAGATCAGGCTGTTGTAAACGGATTTGATGTAAGAATTGACAAGGCTACGACAACTAAGTTCGATAAGGCTAAGGATTCTAAGAAGCTTGCTGTAAAGGATCCAACACAGTACGCTGCATTCCTTAAGATTAAAGATGCAAACGGTAACGAGATCAAAGATTACAACAAATATACAGTAGAGTCTTCTGACAAGGCTACATTAATGCTTGGAGCATCTACTCTTGATTCTAAGCACAGTGTAAACGTAACTGCTGTTAAGGCTGGTACTGCTTACATCCTTATTAAGAAGGATAACAAGATTGTTGGTTCTGTAGCTGTTGAAATCGTAGCAGAAAGAACTGTTGCAACACTTGAGTTAGATTCTTACAATGTAACTCTTTCTAAGCAGTTAAAAAATACAAAGACTGTTACTGCAACTGTAAAGGATCAGTACGGTGATGATATTGCCGCTAATTTAAGCGTAGAGTGCTTATCTACAGATGTTTCTAACTTAAGCACATCTGCTGTAGCTGGAAGCACATATTACACAATCAACGGAAAGAAAGTAACTTTCAATAGTGAAAATGTTGCTGCTGGAAACTATGTTTACAAGATTTCTTACAAGAACAGTGATAACAAAGAAGTAGTTGCTAAGACTGTTTCTGTAGCTGTAAAGGATGCTAAGACTACCGTACCTGATGCTTGGAGAATTGATGTTGATAACAACAATTTCGATCTGAAGGTTGACAAGGATACAACAGCTGATAAGAATATCGCAATCCAGGTTGTTGGTATGAAAGATGGCATTGATGTTAAGTATGAGACAATTAAGTCCATTTCTGTAAAGGATGCTAAGGGAAATGCTGTTGTAACAACAACAAGTGGTTCTGCTGTATTAGTAAAGGCTATTACAACAGCAACAAGTGGTTCCGCAATCGTTGCTGATAAGAAGCTTGCTACAGGAACATACTCTGTAAAGGCTACAATCACAAACAACGAAGGAAAAGATATTGAGCTTTCTACTACATTTACTGTAAAGGATACTCAGGATAAGGCTTCTGTTGATGTAAAGGATAACACTGTAGCTGGTGCTACTGTAGCTGATGCTGTAAAGAATGCACTTACTGTAACATACGGTGAGACAACATATAGCAGCCGTTCTGACAAGGCCGCAGCTGATCAGCCATTAGTTATTGCAGCTGTTGAAGGTATCAAGAACAACGGTGTTAAGTTCACATCTGGAACTCAGACTGTTGCATCTGGTGAATATTTCACAATTACTAAGCTTGCTGTAACTGTAAAGGTTGACGGAAATGTTTATACAAACATGGAAGTTTCTGTACCAGGAGCAATCACAATCAAATAATTTTGGTTTGATGAATAGGTAAAAAAGAGAGTCGCGTTTCGCGGCTCTCTTTCTTTAATTTGTGCGCCTTGCGGCGCACGTTTCTAATGGGTGAAAGTCCTTAATCCGCCCTAGTAGTGGGAAGGATACAGCCAAGACCAAGGGTGTCCTATTCATAGCAGCGATTATGATTAACGTGAGGGGAATCTGAAGGAAGGTGGCGGCAAATCTCTGGTCTGACGAACAGAAATCACATCAGGCTATAGCTAAGGATAAGGTTGCAATACAAACTATGCAGAAGTGTTCGACTACTCTAAGATTACTGAAAAGAGCGGTGTCATCACAGACTATTGGACGAACAATCTTTTGGATTTGATTTTGCGAAAGGACAATCTTAATGAAGCCTACAAACAAGTTAAGAGAAACAAGGGAAAATGTGGAATTGATGCCTGTAGGAATCGAATTTTTTGATGAAATCCGGACATCCGGTTACTATTATATTGATAAAACAAAATTGATCGAGCAATTATTACAGAACATGGGAAAAGTGAGTTTGTTCACACGCCCACGCCGTTTCGGGAAAACGCTGAACATGAGCATGCCGAAATGCTTTTTTGAGATCGGAACTGCCCCTGCTCTGTTTGACGGACTTTATATTTCAGGCAACAAAGAACTGTGTGATACCTATATGGGGAAATATCCGGTTATTTTTCTTTCATTGAAAGGTGTTGAGGGATTGACATTTGAGGAAGCAAAATACCGTCTGATAGAGCTGATCGGTACAGAAGCTGAAAGATTTGCATTTTTAGACGATAGCGATCGGCTTTCTGCAAATGAGAAAGAAAAATACCGTGCCTTAATTGCTTTGAACAATGGAAAATATGCCATGGAGGAAGGGCTTCTCATATCCAGCATTCAATTACTGTCAAAACTTTTATACCAGCACTATGGACAGAAAACAGTAATACTCATTGACGAGTACGATGTACCACTGGATAAAGCATTCCAGAATGGCTATTACCGGGAAATGGTATCTCTGATCCGCGGACTTTTAGGTCAGGCTTTGAAAACCAATACTTCCCTTCAGTTTGCGGTTCTGACCGGCTGTTTACGTATTTCAAAGGAAAGTATTTTTACTGGTTTGAACAATTTCAAAATCCTGTCAATTGATGATGCACGATATGATGAACAATTCGGCTTTACGGATGCAGAGGTGTCTGACCTTTTGGAAGATTATGATTTGTCTGGACACTTTGCGGAAATAAAGGAATGGTACGATGGTTATCATTTTGGAAATGCTGATATCTATTGCCCTTGGGACGTGATAAATCATGTGGATCATTTATTGCAGGAGCCAGATGTCTGTCCACAGGCATACTGGATCAACAGCATCGGAAATGATTTAGTTAAGCGGTTTGTAGACAAAGCAGACAAAACCACACGCGACGAGATTGAGCAGCTGATTGCGGGTAATGCAATAGAAAAACGCATCCGTCTGGAACTTACCTATGATGAGATTGAAAACAGTATCGATAATCTCTGGAGTGTCCTGTTTACCACAGGATACCTGACACAGGTTGGAAAAGCGGTTGATGGTGTTTACCGGCTGGTCATCCCAAACAAAGAAGTGCGGGAAGTGTTTGTATTCCAGATACAGGAATGGTTCCGTCAGACGATTGTAGAAGACGCAAAACCAATGCAGGAACTGTGCCGGGCATTTTTAGATGGGGATGCAGAAAAAATACAAAAACACCTGACGCAGATTCTTGGCCGGATGATCAGTATTTTAGATACCAAAGCTCGTGATGAACAGAAGGAAAACTTTTATCACGGCCTGTTGCTTGGTCTGCTGCGGAGTGAACGTGACTGGCTGATCCGCTCCAACGTAGAATCTGGAGACGGTTTCTGTGATATTCTGATTGAGCCGGAAGATCCGGATTCAGGAATGGTCATCGAATTGAAATATGCTGCGACATTCCGAGAACTGGACAGTGCCTGCGAAAAAGCAATGCAGCAGATCAGAGACCGCAGATATGACGAAGCCCTGCGGAATGATGGCAGGGAAAATATTCTGGCATATGGCATAGCTTTTTGTAAAAAAGCGCTGTAAAGTCGTTTGTGAAAAACTCTAAAGATTGTGTCAAAAATAACTATCTCCTATAAAAAAGAAATGCTAACATAAGCTTGATATTGGCATTTCTTTTTCAAATTCTTTCACGGAAAGATTTAGTTTTTGAACTCCTCGCCTGTGAAAAAATCTTTGTAAATTGAACAAAATGAACAAGGGGTGACACAATAAACACTGACTTTATTGTGTCACCCCCTTGCGTCTTAAACATGGGTTATTACGGATTACAGAAGTTTTCTTAGCATGATAGCAGAATCCACAGATTCTTTCTCCATTCCATCTGCAACTAACTGTTCCGGAGTTTTTCCTTCTTTCAGTTTCTGAACGATCTCGAGCAAGGTTTTCCTTTCTTCTGAACGACCTTCCGCAAGTCCTTCCTCCCGGCCTTCCTCTCGGAGAACATCTTCATATTTCTTTTCATCAAATTCAGTAAGACACATATCACACACCTCCCTGCGATGCTGTTCCAAAAAATCTCTAAGAATATTTTCCTCTATGCATTCCCTGACGGTAAGATCAATGGCTTCTTTTAATTCCATGGAATCCCGGTATTTTTTGATCTTTGCAACAAAGACCGCATACTCATATAAAACATGGCAGCTGTCCATGATGGACTGATTTTTTCCACTGTTTATGTTAATCATTGTGGCGGTCCATTCATATTCACCAGCTCCGGTATCTGTTTCAAAAGCATCTGATAACCGTAGAATCCTTCTTTCTTCTGCAAGCTCCTTTTCGCTTCCGTTGTAAAATACAATATAATGAGGAAGCGGAATTTTCAACAGATGCTTGCTATACAGCCGCTCGGATCGGTGAATTAGTTTCCGGTACAGATCCGCATAATACAAAAATCCACGGAGTGGCATATTGGGGTTATAGGAACTCTGATGTTCGTAAAGACTCAAGGTTTTGTCGATTAGAAATGAAACATCATTTTTGTATTTCATGTAAATAACATCTTCCAGGGTCGTATACTCCAGATCATCCGGATTCGTATATGCGGTACCGTTTACCGCATTATACAGACTCAGCGCATTTTCTCTGTTTTCACCAAACAGTTTTCGAAATACGGTGTCCTTATATTTTTTATTTACATGAATGTCATCATTTGTTTTGTCATCAAATGCAGGGATTCCTTTCTTTAAAATCCTTTGTTTATCTACCTACATTATAGCATATGGCACAGAGATCACAACTGAAACAATTTGTCACTTGTCTGTCGCTTATCTATTGATTGATTGTTTGTTACTTGTAGCGATAATTTCGCCTAAAAAACTATTTGTAAATCCAGTATTTCCAACACTTCCGTGGAAAATACCAGCGGTATTTCCGGTTAAGGTAACTTTCAAGACTTCTACAAAGAAGACTGCTAAGACACAGACAAAGAAGCTGAATTACACATTCACAGTAGCTAAGGCAAGCGTTGCTTTATCTGGCGATTCAGCAGTTGCAGTTGGAAACACAACTAAGCTGACAACTACAAAGAAGGCTTCTGACAGAGCTAAGATTACTTACACATCCAGTGATGAAACAGTAGCTACAGTAGCTGCTGACGGTACAGTAACTGGTGTTAAGGCTACAATCACAGCTAAGCTTACAATTGGTAAAGATACAGCTACAGCTACTCATGAAGTAGAAGTAAAGAACTATGTTCTTTCTACTGTAGGACAAAGCAAGTTAACAGAGCTTACAGCTACTGTTACTGGTGATACAAAGAACCTTAAGGCTTCTGATTTTACAGTAAAGAATGAGACAACAAACGTTGTTTATCCAGTATCCAAGGTATCTGTTGATTCTAAGGATGCAACAAAGGTTACATTGACACTGTTCAGCGAGTTAAATGATGCTGCTAATTATGATGTAACACTTGATGGAACAACAAAGTCTTTCAAGGCTTCTGATGGAAAGGTTGCTTCTATCGCACTTGACCAGGCAACAATCCCATATGCAACAGAGACAGAAGTAAAACTTGTTTCTAAGGATGTTAACGGCGTTGTATTAAAAGAACTTACTACAACCGATGCTGCATCTGATGCAAACTATAATTTTACAATTGATACAAAGGGAAATGGTTATACAAACGGTTCTAAGTTATACTTAAATAAGGTAAACGATACTGCTGAAGCAACAATCGAGTACAAGACCGGAAAGTATGACCAGAATAGCAAGGCAGAAGGAAACATCGGACCAAACAAGGTTACAGTTACTGCTGTAGATCAGGTTGCTGTAAGTGGATTCGCTGTAAGAATTGATGACTCTGGAAAGTCTTCTTTCGATAAAGCAACAAATATTTGAAATATATCTTTACATTTTATTCATCTGTAAAACTCATGTTTTTTGTATATATTGACTGGATCATATAAATATTTTCCATTAGCATTTGATTTTCATCAAATACGATGTCCTTTAAATTTGAAAAAATTTAAGGATGTGTTGCAGTAACGATTTAAACCCAAATTAGAGATTTTAGTATTCTGAATAAAGAAAGAGAGCCGCTTTAAGCGACTCTCTTTTCTTACCACTTACAAAATACAATTATCTAGTAAATGTTGTGTTAATTGTTACAGGAACAGTATATGTAATATTCTTGCTATTAGTTACATATACACTTGCCTTTGCGATGTAAGTAGAAGCACCTACTGTCTTGCAATCATTGCCATTGACTACGAATGTAGGATTATTTAACTTCTTTCCATCATATGTTACTTCACAAGTCTCAGCTAAGATATCTGCTGCATTTGTCTTTGTAGTTGTCTTCTTTGTAATATTAACGCTTGCAGAAGCCTGAGTATCTACAACAGAGAATGTTGTTGTAAAGGTCTTCTTTGCAGTCTTAACAGTTACAGTATATGTCTTACCTGCATCAAGGTTCTTAGATACGGTAGCTGCTCCGCAAGATACAACTGAGATAGATGCACCTGTTGTAGATGTTGTAACAACAGACTTCTTATCATTATTGATTTCATATGTGGCATTATCTACATAACCAATCTTTGCACCTGCATCGTATGCAGCAACTCTTACAGTAACATTCTTAGCAGCCTTTTCTGCATCGGCATCATCAGCTACAGCCATGTCTACCTTGCCATCTTTTACACCAGATACTTCAAGTCTTAAATCAGAAGCCTTTGTCACATCATCATTGGTTTTAACTACTTTTACAGTAAAGTAACGGTTAATAGTTACATCACCATTTTTCACTTCAACCTTAACAGTATATGTTTTTCCTGCTTCAGCATCAGCTGTTGCGACTACCTTTACATCATTGCCATCACGGGTTGCACTGATAGCCTTATCAGCATCAGATGTTGCACCACTTAAAATAATTTTAGAGGCAGTAGTAATGTCATTATTATACTGATCAACGGCCTTAACACTTACTTTGTTATCAACAGAAGCTGTCTTAGAAATTGTAATAGCAGTATTTCCAAGTGTTACATTTGTAAGCTTACTAGAAGCAGTTACACTTACAGCTAAAGATTTAACAACTTTTCCATCTTTATCTAATACATTGATATAAGCAGCTCCTTCTTTGATTCCTTTTACAGAAACAAGTGTTGTGCTGTTTATCAATGTTGTCTTAGGAAGTAACAGAATAGAATCATCACTGGAAACTACAGAGTAATCAGAGTAGTTTGAAATTTCTTTTCCGTCAGATCCAACAAATTTGAAATATGCATTCTTGCTAGATCCAATTGCTAACTGATTTGTTGTTTTATCTTTATCCCAATTAGGTGCCTTATCTGCAAAAGTCATATTGAATCCGGTTGTTGTAATTGCATTCTCAGCTACAGCTGTGATATCAACCTTCTTTGTATATGCTCCAACTTCGTTTCCGTTTGTATCGAACTTATAAGTATGATACTTAACTTCTGCTGTTCCCTTGTTTCCTACAGTCGGAAGAACAAGCTTATCGCCGTCTACATATCCCTGTGTTGTAGAAAGATTTAACTCTGCATTCTTTCCAGAAGCTTCAGAAGCCTTAAACTCATCAATGATGATATTATTTTTATCAACAGTCTGACCCTTGATCTCAGTTCCCTTTGTGTTTGCTGCGATTGTAACAGGTGTTACGTTTACATCTGAAACAACACCATCAGTAGCTGTGAAGGTCTGAACGGTTCCGTCAAGTTCTACATTGTACTTAGCTGCATCTTTCATATCAGCAAATGTCTCAACAGTAACCTTTGTAGCGTCAGCCTTGTCAACAGATACGCTCTTAACAGCAATTGCATTGTTGTTTGCTGTGTTTGTGATCTTGATGTCTGCTGGCTTAATGTCAGATGTCTTACCAAGAACAACAGTCTCTAAAGTATTTGCCTTAGTCTGTGCTACAGACTTAAGAACGTAGTTCTTAACTTCAACTTCAGCAGTAGTAGAAGCCTTATCTGTTGCAGCTGTGATTGTAACCTTGCCAACCTTTACAGGTGTTACCTTGCCAGTAGTATCTACAGTTGCAATTGCTGAATCACTAGAAGTATATGTGACTGCAGCCTTTGCCGGTGCTGTCTTTGCTGTGAACTGTACAGGTGTTCCTACAACAGCGATTGTTGTTCCGGAAACAGTTGCACCAGTTGCATCTTCAAGACGAACCTTGTAATTCTTTACAGTGATGTTAGATGCAAGAGTCTTAGAAACTTTCTTGCCATTCTTCTTTGCAGTTACCTTAACCGGAAATACCGCTGGTATTGTTGAAAAAACAGGCTGAAAATACTGGACTTGCGGAAAAGATTTAACGAAAAAATATTGCGGCAAGTAACATATAATACACACATAAGTGGCAGGCAAGTAACAAAATAAGACATGCGAAACAAATTGTATTTTAGAAAGGAATCCGCTATACTATGGGTATGATTAAACGTGATAGCTGAAGGGGAGGCTTTTATGGAGCAGCGATTGAAATTACCGGTGGGTATTGATGATTTTGAAAAAATCCGCAGAAATGAATTTTATTATGTGGATAAGACAAAGCTGATTGAACAGCTTTTACAGAACTGGGGAGAAGTCAGCTTGTTCACACGCCCGCGCCGTTTCGGGAAAACACTGAACATGAGCATGCTGAAATGCTTTTTTGAGATCGGAACCGCCCCTGCCCTGTTTGACGGGCTTTATATTTCAGGCAACAAAGAACTGTGTGATACCTATATGGGGAAATATCCGGTTATTTTTCTTTCACTGAAAGGTGTTGAAGGGCTGACGTTTGAAGAAGCTAAAGAAAATCTGCAACAGTTAATCGGAAATGAAGCAGGACGTTTTCCTTTTTTGAAAGAAAGTCCTGAACTGTCAGACGAAGAAAAACAACAATATCTTGCACTGACCACTTTCAAAGAAGGACGATATGTATTTGCAGACAGTACACTTACATTCAGTTTGCAGTTTCTATCCAGGTTATTGCATAAACACTATGGTCACAAGACCGTGATACTGATTGATGAGTATGATGTACCACTGGATAAGGCATTTCAGAATGGTTACTATAGAGAAATGATTTCGCTGATCCGCGGACTTTTAGGCCAGGCATTAAAAACCAATACCTCCCTTCAGTTTGCAGTTTTAACTGGTTGTTTACGTATTTCAAAAGAAAGTATTTTTACTGGGCTTAACAACTTTGCTGTTAACTCAGTGGTAGATGTGGAACATGACGAGCAGTTTGGATTTACAGACACAGAAGTTCATCAAATTTTGGATGATTATAAGTTAAACCAGCATTTTTCTGAAATGAAAGAATGGTATGACGGTTATCGTTTTGGAAATGCTGACATTTACTGCCCGTGGGATGTGATTAATCACGTAAAAAAGTTACTCATCGATCCTCAGGCAGATCCACAGGCCTTTTGGATCAATACCAGTGGTAATGGATTGGTCAAACGTTTTGTCGACAAGGCAGACAAGACGACACGCGATGAGATTGAACAATTGATTGCAGGAAATCCCATCGAAAAAAGAATTCGTCTGGAACTGACCTATGATGAGATAGACAACAGCATAGATAATCTCTGGAGTGTCCTGTTTACCACAGGATACCTGACACAAGTTGGGAAAGCGGTTGATGGTGTTTACCGGCTGGTCATCCCAAACAAAGAAGTCCGTGAAGTGTTTGTGTTCCAGATACAAGAATGGTTCCGTCAGACGATTGTAGAAGACGCAAAACCAATGCAGGAACTGTGCCAGGCATTTTTAGATGGGGATGCAGAAAAAATACAAAAACACCTGACACAGATTCTTGGCCGGATGATCAGTATTTTAGATACCAAAGCTCGTGACGAACAGAAGGAAAACTTTTATCATGGCTTGCTGCTTGGTCTGTTGCGAAGTGAACGTGACTGGCTGATCCGCTCCAATGTGGAATCTGGAGACGGTTTCTGTGATATCCTGATTGAGCCGGAAGATCCGGATGCGGGAATGATCATCGAATTGAAATATGCTGCGACATTCCTGGAACTGGACGGTGCCTGCGAAAAAGCAATGCAGCAGATCAGAGATCGCAGATATGACGAAGCTCTGCGGAATGATGGCAGGGAAAATATTTTGGCATATGGCATAGCTTTTTGTAAAAAGCGCTGTAAAGTCGTTTGTAAAAAACTCTAAATATTTTATCAATAATAGATAACTGAATTTCTAAAACAACAATAATTGTACCATTCCTTTATTTCCGCAAAGTGTCCAGACAAATCATAATCTTCCAAAAGGTCAGACACCTCTACATCCGTAAATCCGAATTGTTCATCATACCGTGCATCAGCAATTGAATGCTGGATATGAGAAGCCCTTCCTCCATGGCATATTTCCCATTTTTCAAAGCAATCAAGGCACGGTATTTTTCGTTTCTGCGGATTTTTTCAAAATCATCAATACCCACCGGTAATTTTAATCACTGTTCCATAAAAGCCTCCCACTCAGCCATTGCTTTTATTCATAAACATAGTATAGCGGATTACCCAGGAAAATATAATTTCATTTTGCACGCTTGATTTGTTACTTGCCTATCTCTTAATGACCTATTTCCAATAATAAATTTTTAAAGTAATATAAAAATATCCCGTTCAGGAAAAACCTAAACGGGATATAAATATTAGCTTTGTATCAAATTACTTATTTACTGAGAAGTATCCAGTAATATCCGGAACCTCTACAGCAAGCCATACTGGCACATCATCTGTACCAACGTTTACCCATACAGTAACCTTTGTAACTGTGAATCCCTCACCCTTACCAATTACTGTGGCAGCGTTATTATTGTAGACAATAGAAGAACCATTATTCTTTGTACCTTCAATGCTGCAAACTTCCAATCCAGCATGTGCATCTGTGTAATCAGTTCTATCAGTATAAGTATAATCGCCATACTTAACAATTACAGAATCTCCTAAAACAGCATCTACTGCAGAACCAGTAGTAGCTCTTGCATCCACACTATTGGCCTTAACTTCTGCTGTAGCCTTAGCCTGTGTATCTTTTACAGTAAATGTTGTTGTGATTTTTGCTGTAACACTAGAATCTACATTATCTACACCTTCAGCATATACAGTATATGTTCCTGCCTCAAGATACTTAGTAATTACATAATTAGTTACTCCATTAGCTGGGTATGAAGGCTGAGACTGACCTGAAACTTTAATGCTTAATGCACCATTTGTTGTAACAGTGAATACTCCAGCCTCTGGAGCTTTTGCAGGAGTAGTGCCGCTAACAGTACTGAAAAGAACAGTTCCATCAGCTTTCTTTACCACATATTTTACATTTGTAAGACTATAAAGATCTGCACCATCAGCAGAACCGATAACCTCAGCTTTAACAACCTTGTCTGTATAGTTATCTTTATCAGCCTTGATATCAACATTATCATTGGTAATGTTTAACTTCCAAGAATTTGCTTTTGTAGCTGTTGTATCCTTAACAGAGACAACAATTGTTCTCGCAACAACTTCTTTACCATCTTTCTTGTAGGAAATCTTAAATGTATAATCTCCAGCTACATCTCCAGGAGCGAAAGTGATTTTTGCACCAGTTTTAGAAAACTTGTTTCCAGCTGCCTTAGAAGGTTTTGTTAAGTTTTCTACGTTAATATCATTTGCATATGCGCTAGTTACGTCATTACCATACTGATCTTTTAATGTTACATTTACATCTGCAGATCTACGAATTACATTAGAAAGTGTGACATTATATTTGTCTAACTCTAATGTAGCTACAGCCTTTTCAGCAACAACTGTAATAGCAACAGATCCAACTACTTTGCTATCTTTTTTAATAAGAAGATATGCAGTACCTTCTTTTACTCCTGTAACACTAACTTTCTTTGAGCTGATATCGTTCTGAGTACCAACCATTAATGTTGCAGGATCAGAAGATTCTACAGAATACTTATTGTAATCGGAAATTTCTTTTCCGTCAGCATTTTTAATCATGAAATAAGCTGTTTTTGTATCTTTAGCTGCGATCTTCTTGTCATCTTTAGCCTTGTCATAAGACTTATTGCCATCATCAATTCTTACATCAAAGTTGCTAACAGCAGACTGATCTACAGCAGTAATTGTAACCTTACCGGAAGTAACATTTCCTTCAGCCTTACCGTTCTGATCATATTTGCCAGACTTGTATGTGATTTCAGCAGTAGCTGTATCAGCAATCTTATTTAAATATAACTTAGTTCCGTTTACATATCCATTATTGGTTGTAAGAGTGAAATCATACTTAGAAGCATCTTGCTTTGTGTAAGCAGCCTCATCAATGATAACACCATTCGCATCTTTAGAAACCAGTCCGATTTCTGTTTCAGTTGCATAAGGAACTGTTACGGTATTAAGTGCAACAGAAGCAACCTTTCCATCAGAAGCTACGAATGTCTTTGTGATTCCATCAAGAGTCACATCATATGTAGCAGCATCTTTTGCTTCGCTGAACAGTGTTAATGTAACCTTAGAAGCATCCTTGGAATCAACAGATACCTTAGATACTGGATAAACAACGTTTGTTGTCTCGTTCTTTACTACGAAATCAGTAGGCTTAAGGTTCTTTGTGTTGCCAGCAACAGTAGCTGTAAGCTCTGTAAGCTTTGTCTGGGAAACTGTGCCTAATGCGTAGTTCTTAACGTCAACTTCAGCAGTAGTAGAAGCCTTATCTGTTGCAGCTGTGATTGTAACCTTGCCAACCTTTACAGGTGTTACCTTGCCAGTAGTATCTACAGTTGCAATTGCTGAATCACTAGAAGTATATGTGACTGCAGCCTTTGCCGGTGCTGTCTTTGCTGTGAACTGTACAGGTGTTCCTACAACAGCGATTGTTGTTCCGGAAACAGTTGCACCAGTTGCATCTTCAAGACGAACCTTGTAATTCTTTACAGTGATGTTAGATGCAAGAGTCTTAGAAACTTTCTTGCCATTCTTCTTTGCAGTTACCTTAACCGTAAATACCGCTGGTATTGTTTTGAAAAATGCCGGAAATACTGGGCTGGAAAGCAGTATTTGACAGTCCGTTGCTTCCGTAAGTAACACGTAATAAACACAAAAGAATCTTCTAAATCCGATTGATTGCATCCAGCAATGCCGGGATATCCAGATGTGTGTAAACCCGTTCGGTCAATGACATTGCACCGGAATGACCGACAATTTTTTTGATCGTAGTCTGATCCACATGGGCTTCGGCGAGCAGAGAAATTGTGGTGTGACGGCAGCAGTGAGGTGTGTGATCAATCTTAAGACGAAACATCAGAGGCTGGAAAACATTGTTATAGTACATATAATAGGTAAAATGCTGACTATCAAGCGTATGAACCAGATATTCACAGTTAGAGCAGTCATGGAACCAGCGTTCATAGAACGGGAGGACTTTATCGGCAATCGGAACCTTGCGGATTCCATTTTCTGTTTTACTGTCTACGACATCAAAATATTGTTCGGACAGATGGACATTTTCTTTTTTCAGATCCAGAAGTTCAGAGACACGGACACCGTTGTAGATGAGCATCAGGACAGTTTGACAATAGGGATCATTTTGGTGTTTCCAAAGCATGGCAATTTCGGAATCTGAAAAACAGCTTCGGATATTTTTATTTGGATTCCGGTCTTTGTATTTTGAGATGTTTACATAGGAGGAGTAATCCTTTGCTACAATCTCGTGTTTCATGGCATATGCGTAAAGCTGGTTGAAAAGTACGCGGATTTTTTTTAATGTTGGATAGTTTTTCCCACAGTGATCGATCACAGATTGCAAATCATTGAGCCGCAGATTGTGAAAGGGAATATCGGCAATGCTTTCACAGGTGGCAAAAGCGGCCCGGTAGCCTTTGATGTTGGAGTGGGAGATGGTGGGAAATTTTTCCTCGGACCACCGGAGATAAATTTCCCGGAAAGTCAGTTTCAGTGTTTCGCCATCGATGGGGTAATTGTTGTAGCGTGCCAGAATCTGCAGTGCTTCGGATCGGGTAGGAGCGTAGCCCAGAATCTGATAATGCTGGATTCGTTTTCCAGTGATGTCATTGATGTGCCAGCCTGTAGTGATGCGTGCCGCGTAGGGTCTTCTTCTGTTGCCCGAGAGTTTGACAACTCCGCCGTATCCATTTGGTAATCTCATTTTTCTTCCTTTCATGTGTAAAAGTTTATGTTATCGTGTCAATCATACACATTTATTGGAAAACTTTTTAAGTAACGCACAAGTAACAAAAAAGTGTTTTTTCCTATTAAAAATGAAAAAATAAAATCTGCATGTCGGAATTATTGAAAAAAATTGGAATATGGGGTATGATGATAGGCAATGAAGCATTAAGGAGAAAATGATTTTGAGTACGAATGGAAACAAAAACACATTAAAAGCAAATAAGATTCTGATTCCTATTATCATCATGATGGGATTCATTCCGGCAATTGTGCATTCGTTTGTTTATAATACGAATCTTGCGCAGTTTGACTGGTATCCAGACAGTGCGGCGCAGCAGACGGATTTCTTTTTTGCATGGAAGATGATTGCAATTATCCTTGTAGGAGTTGTAATGATTGCAATTTTACTGATCAGGTATCTGAATAAGAAAGAGTTTTTATTTGAGAATTCTTTTTATTTCTTGATGGGGTATGCGTTGTTTGTGGCAATGTCTGCTCTGTTTTCCAACCACAAATACTGGGTAGCACATGGTACCTATGAATTGTTCGAGCCGGTGTGGGTGGTACTTATTTATATGATTCTGTGCTATTATATTTACAATTATGTGCAGGAAGAAAAGCAGGTAGAGGTAATTCTGCGCTGGTCGGGCATTGGAATTGCGATTGTTACAGTGATCGGATTTTTTCAGGCATTTGGTCTGGATTATTTTAAAACTTCTCTGGGTAAGCATTTGATGACAAGCACGAGCTGGTGGAATCAGCTGGATAAATTGTCTTTTAACTTTGCAGAGAAGACATCTTATACGACACTGTATAATCCAAACTTCTTATCCTTTTATTTTGGAATGTTGATTCCGTTATTGTTCTGCCTGTTTATTGGTGTAAAAAAGATCTGGCAGCGTCTTGTCATTGTTGTTGCGGGGATTCTTTGTGTAGTGGCGCTGATTGGAAGCCGGAGTTCTTCCGGATGGATGGCGATGGCACTGGCAGCCGTGATTCTTGCATTGGTTTTACTTAGCCGGAAGAAAAAATTATTTGTAGTCGGAATTGCTGTGGTGGTCATCGGAGTGATTGCAGCGTGTGTTCTGGCCAATACAACAGGTATCGGGCAGCGTGTGAAAAATACCATTGTAGGTACTTATCATATGGAAGATCAGTTTGCCTTAAACGATATTAAGACAAATACGGATGACGTGGAGCTGGATATTTGGGATAACCCATTGCATGTATCTTATGAACTGGGAAGTGATGGTGTGATCACAGTAACCTGCAAAGATGCAGAGGGGCAGGAGATCACGACAACCGAAATCGATCAGGAAAACCATATTTTGGGTATCAATGACGAAAGATTTGCGAATGTACAGATTCAGCCGATCATGTTTACGGATGATACGGCAGGCATAAAACTGCTGGTTGACGGGATTGAATGGGATTTCTCCAAAACGGATGCGGATGGGTATGAGTATCTGAATACAGCAGGAAAGTTGATTAAGTATCCGCAGATGAAGACTTCCCATCTGTTCCGTGATGATGCTATGAGTAACCGTGGACATATCTGGAATAAAACCATTCCACTTCTTGGAAAACATGTTTTCATGGGAAGTGGCGCAAATACCTATATGTTTGAAGTACAGCAGGAAGATTATATTAGTCAGAACTATGTCTATGGTGCAAACAGTTATGATGTAAAAGCGCACTGCTGGTATCTGCAGCAGTGGGTAGAAACCGGATTGCTTGGTACACTGGCACTTCTGGTATTTCTGTTCTGGTATCTGGTACAGTCGGTACGTATATACCGCAGAGTTGACTTGCATGAGAGCATCAGCTGGGTTGGATTCGGATTATTTGCAGCAGTATTGGTATATATGATTGCAGGTATCGCAAACGATTCTAATGTGTGTACGGCTCCGGTATTTTGGGGGATGCTTGGCCTGGGACTGGCAGTAAACCGGATGCTGGTAAAGAAAGAACAGCTTTTTGTAAAAGAAACAGTTTCTACAGAAGCTGAGACCGTCGTAAAACAGAGTATTCCAAAGGCGGTAGAGAGTACGAAAACAGTTACCGCGCAGATGGTAGAAGAATCTTCAGCAAAGAAAAAAACAACGAAAAAACAATCGAGAAAACAGAGAAAGAATCAAAAATAACAGATTGAAATTATGAAAAAAATCATTCAAGATAAACAATTACTGATCAGACGGATTTTTCTGATGTGCTACGACGTGCTTGCAGTGTTTGCTGCAAGCATAGTTGCGTTATTGATTCGGTTTGATCTGAATATCAAAAGCGTACCGTTTCAATATATGGATGAAGTGTGGAGAGCGCTTCCTTTTATGATCATTGTTACGCTGGTCATTTTCTGGCTGCTCCGGCTGTATTCCAGTCTCTGGAGCTATGCGGGAGCACTGGAAATGATGTATGTGGTTTCGGCATGTATTCTGGATACCGTTGTTGTGACAGTGCTGATATTGCTTCGGAACTGGGGGGATATGTACCCGGTGCCAAGAAGCTTTTACATTCTGTATGGATTGTTTCTGTTTGTATTTGTCATGGGATGCAGATATTCTTACCGTGGACTGCGTGTGCTTCGCAATATGCGCAGAGCCGGCGTGTACAGACGGAATGTACTTGTGATCGGAGCAGGGGATGCAGGAAACCAGATCATCAAAGAAATCAACAACAGCCGCTATGTGAAAAAGAAGGTTGTTGGTGTGATTGATGATGACCGGAACAAGATCGGCAATTATATTCATGGAGCGAAAGTCGTAGGAGATCGGAGCGATATTCTGGAAAAAGTCGAAGAACTGCATGTGCATGAGATCATCATTGCCATGCCATCGGCCACGCAGAAACAGATCAAGGGGATTCTTGATATCTGCAAAGAAACCGGATGCACATTGAAACGTCTGCCCGGCATTTACCAGCTTGTAAACGGCGATGTCAGCGTCAGCAAACTGAAAGATGTAGATGTCAATGACCTGTTAGGCAGAGATCCGGTGACCGTTGATCTGCAGTCTATCATGGATTATGTTTCTGGGAAAATCATAATGGTTACAGGGGGCGGTGGCTCCATCGGAAGCGAATTGTGCCGGCAGATTGCCGCACACAAGCCAAAACAGCTGATTATTGTGGATATTTACGAGAATACGACCTATGATGTGCAAAACGAACTGAAAGTCCGGTTTCCGGAGTTGGATCTTGTTGTGCTGATCGCATCCGTGCGGAATACGAATCGTATGAACTGGATTTTTGAACATTACAAGCCGGAGATTATCTATCATGCAGCGGCACATAAGCATGTGCCTCTCATGGAAGAGAGTCCGAACGAGGCAATTAAGAATAACGTGCTTGGCACGTGGAAGATTGTGCAGGCGGCAGATCGGTACGGTGTGAAGAAATTTGTGATGATTTCCACGGATAAAGCAGTTAATCCAACCAATATCATGGGTGCCAGCAAGCGCATCTGTGAGATGATCATTCAGACCTATAACCGCAGATCAAAGACAGATTTCGTAGCCGTGCGTTTTGGAAATGTGCTTGGCAGTAACGGAAGTGTGATTCCGCTGTTCAAAAAACAGATTGAGCGTGGAGGTCCGGTCACGGTTACCCATCCGGATATCGTGCGGTATTTTATGACAATTCCGGAAGCGGTATCTCTGGTACTGCAGGCGGGCACCTATGCCAAAGGTGGAGAAATTTTTGTTCTGGATATGGGAGAGCCGGTCAAGATTCTGGATCTGGCAAAGAACCTGATTCTTCTTTCCGGTCACAAGCCGGATGAGGATATCCATATCATTTTCACAGGACTTCGCCCGGGAGAAAAACTTTATGAAGAGATGCTGATGGATGAAGAAGGGATGCAGGATACCGCAAACAATCTGATTCATATCGGCAGGCCGATTGAACTGGATGAAGAAAAATTCATGCAGCAGTTGGAAGAATTAAAAGAGTACGTTGTGACAGAACCGGAAGACATCCGGGAGTGTGTCAAAAAAATCGTGTCGACGTATCATCCGGAACTGGCGGGGGAGAATAAATAAGTAAAAATAGAACGGCTATCAATGACAGCAATTCCGTGCATGGCACGTGAATTGCTGTTTTGCTTTTTACAGATGAAACGTATTGCGGGGATGTCTGGTAGTGAGGATGGCACGCTGCTTTGACATGGCAACATGCGTATAGATTTCTGTGATATGAATGGAACTGTGACCAAGCATTTCCTGTATATAGCGGATATCGACATCCGCTTCTAAAAGGCTGGTGGCAAATGTATGCCGGAACATATGCGGTGTAATATGCTGTTCAATTGCAGCAAGAGAAGCATATTTGTTGATCATCCGCCGTACCGACTGATCGGATAATGCCGTTCCGTTTAGCGTCGCAAAGAAATGCTGGCAGGTTTCCATCTGGGGGAGAAATTCATTGCGGTATTCCGACAGAATCTGTATGACCTCGTGGTTTCCGATCTGAACAATTCGTTCTTTGGAACCTTTTCCGTAGATCAGGACTGATCCATCGTACAAATCAATGTCACAGATACGCAGAGCGCATAATTCGGAAATCCGTATTCCGGTTGCAAATAAAAGTTCTATGACAGCGGCATCCCGCAAAGCGTTTTTTCTCTGATAATCCGTTTTGGCGACGGTGCGCTGCTCATAGATCGTAGATAAGAAAATTTCGATCGTGTGCAATGGAATGGTTTTCGGCAAAATCACAGGTTCGCGGAATTTGATCTGCACCTTGTTGAAAGGATTCCGGGCGATGATTTCTTTATATTCCAGGTAGTGAAAAAGAGCTTTGACCGAGGCAATCTTTCTTTTTACGGTTTTGGGTTTGTACTTCTGGTGCAGACTGCCAATATAATTTTCCAACAGATCCGGTGTAATATCAGAAACATTCCTGCATGAAAAAATGGCATAAAATTGCTGAAGGTCGATGCGATATGCTTTCAGAGTCTTGGAATCCAGACGTTTTTGGTGACGGCAGTGTTCCAGATAGTTGTTGATGTGTGTCTGTAAATTATTCATGGGTGGTCTCCTTTGTATATGAAGTTTTGTTTAGGAGTATATGGTACATGAAATGGGGATGGTTTTGTTGGATAAAATGAAAAATGTGATATGTAAAGAAAATGAAATGGTGAGATTGAACTTTGCAATTTTATTTTAAATAAATTATATAGAAATATATATTATCCTTTAACATTTTTGGTGTTATGGAAAATAATAGTGAATTGGAGACTGGAATAAGATTGTTAATAAGGTGAAATTATGTAGTTTGGAATTTATTATGTAAATCAGGCGAGAGGAATAATTACGGTCATTGCAATATGCACTAAAATAGAGTATGATATAACACATGTAAATTTATGAAAATAAGGGAAATCAGGAAGGAGCAAGTCAGCCATGGAAGGATACCATTACATCAAAAGAGGAATTGATATCATATTAAGTGGGATGGCGATCGTGATCTTATCACCACTCCTTCTTTTTTTATGTATTGCGATCAAACTGGATACACAGGGACCGATATTATTTAAGCAGAAGCGTGTCGGCATCCACCGGAGTTTCTTCCAGATTTACAAATTCCGTACCATGCGGATTGACACACCGAAGGATGTGCCAACACATATGTTGGAAAATCCGGAGCAGTACATCACAAAGGTAGGAAAATTCCTGCGCAAAACCAGTCTGGATGAACTTCCGCAGATTTTTAATATCTTCAAAGGAGAAATGAGTATCGTAGGACCGCGGCCGGCACTGTGGAATCAGGATGATCTGGTAGCAGAGCGTGAGAAATATGGTGCCAATGATGTGACACCGGGGCTGACCGGGTGGGCACAGATCAATGGCAGAGATGAACTGGAGATTCCGGACAAAGCAAGACTGGATGGCGAATATGTCAAACATCTGGGACCGTGGATGGATCTGAAATGTTTTCTTGGCACAATTGGCTCCGTGCTCATGCACGATGGCGTGGTTGAAGGTGGAACCGGCGAACTGAACAAAGAGGAAGAAGAGACAGAAGCACACAAAAGCGAAACAGCACAGAGCAGCGCGAAAAAGGAAACCATTGTAAAAGACACAGAAGAAAGTGAAAATGGCAGGAGAAAAAAGAAGATTCTGATCACCGGAAGCGGCAGTTATGTGGGAACTTCCGTGGAGGCATGGCTGAGACAATGGCCGGAGTACTACCAGGTTGACACGCTGGATATGAGAACCCAAACATGGCGGACACACGATTTTTCTGCATATGATGTGGTCTATCATGTGGCGGGAATCGCACATGCAGATGTGGGACAGGTGACGGAAGAAGAAAAGAAGCAGTATTACTGCGTGAATACAGATCTGGCAGTAGAGACAGCCGAAAAAGCCAAAAAGGAAGGCGTGCAGCAGTTTCTCTTTATGTCTTCCATGATTGTATACAGCGGATGTAGAGAAAAGAAAATTACAAAAAATACAATTCCCAAACCATTGAATTTCTATGGAGACAGCAAATGGCAGGCGGATCAGAAAATACAGGCACTGGCAGATGAACGTTTTAAGGTTGTTGTATTGCGCCCGCCAATGATTTACGGAAAGGGATCAAAGGGAAACTATCCACAGCTTGCAAAACTGGCAGGAAAGCTTCCGCTATTTCCGATTGTACATAATCAGCGTTCCATGCTTTATATAGAAAATCTGGCACAGTTTGTCAAACGGATGATCGACAACGAAGAGACCGGAGTGTTTTTTCCGCAGAACGAGCAGTATATCAATACTTCGGATCTGGTGCAGATGATCGCTGTGGTAAAAGGACACCGGCTTGTGATGGTTCCAGCGACTGGCTGGATCATCCGGCTGATGAAAAAGATTCCGGGAAAAATTGGCACCCTGACGGGCAAAGCGTTTGGTGACAGTGTGTACGATATGCAGATGAGTGAATATAAGGAAGAATATCGTGTGTGTGACTGGAAAGAGTCGGTAAGAAGGACGGAAGGATAAGAGCTGGAATGGGAAAATCTTGCATAAATAAAAGAATTAAAGTATGATACTACTGAAAAGATGATAAATAGCTTAATGGTATGCATTCGAAGGTTTAGGAGATAGAAAAGCGTGAGAATAGACAAACTGCAAGTGCACAATTTCAGAGGTTTTTCAGATACAGAAATAGTATTAAACGGAAAAGATGCCATTTTTTATGGAGTAAACGGAATGGGAAAATCGTCAATACTGGATGTCTGCAATCTTCTCTTTTCCAGAATTATGCAGGAAGCCGCACAGGATGAACAGATAAAGGCCTCTCTTTTAGGAGAAAAAGATGTAAAAGTTGGAGAAGAAGAAACAAAAATAACCTTGTTTCTTGAAGACCAGGGAAATAATTTTCATTATTACCGAAAAAGAATCCAGGGGAAAAATCTGCATAATTCCAAAGAACTGAAGAGAGTTTCGGAATATATGCGAAAACAGTATCTGGGAGATTATTTGGAAACAGAAGAAGAGTATGAAAGCGATGATACGGAAACACTACAGAAAGAGTTTATTTTGAATGATGAAAATATTCCTGTTTATGTGTTTTATGGAGTTGACCGCTATAATGAAAAAACACGTAAATTGAGAAGGCGTTATACAGGAGCAGCAGGGAAGCTGGATGCGTGGAGAGATTCTGCATTTGAAGGAGTGATCAATTTCCGGTTATTTTTTGAATGGTTCCGGGGAAGACAGGAATATGAAAACAGTATACGAGTGGAAACGCCGAATGCAGAAGATCCACAGTTACATGCAGTAAAAAAAGCCATATTAAACGCATTGGGAGATGGATTTTCGGAAATTCGTGTGAAAGTAACAGAAGAAGATGCGGAACTTATTGTCATCAAAAAAGAATTGGAATTGGCATTTTATCAATTGTCAGAAGGAGAAAAAAGTGTAATCGCACTGGTAGGCGATCTGAGCCGGAGGCTGGCAATTGCCAATCCAAAGAGGGAGAATCCGTTGGAAGGGGATGGCATTGTGCTGATTGATGAAATTGATCTGCATCTGCATCCGAAGTGGCAGGAGAAGATTTTTCCGGCTTTACAGAATACTTTTCCAAATATTCAGTTTATTGTTTCCACACATGCTCCGAAAGTGCTGGAGTCTGTGGATGAAAATATACAGGTAATACGTTTGCATGAAGATGCAGAAACGCACCTGGTTTTGGCAGAACCGATGGAGCCGATGAACGGCTGGGATGTCAATACAATTCTGGAAGATTACATGGATACCGAAGTATATAACAGGAAGACAACGGAACTCTTAGAGCAAATAAATGTGTATCTGAATGAAAAAGCATATGATGAGGCAGAAAAACTTGTAAATAAGCTTGCATGGATGACATCGGAAGAGAATACGAAAGTTGTGCGTGCAAGAATCTTGATTGCAAAAGGGCGATAAAGTTTTTATGATTTATATTCAAAAGACAGGTGAACCAGAAGAAGTAAGCCGGTGGAAGAAAAAATTCAAGAATAAGCATAAAAGAGAAGCAGGGTATGAGGATATCCGGCATGAAAAGGAGCTGCAAATATTAAAGAATGCATTGCTTGCAGAACAGAGACATCTTTGCTGCTATTGTTGTTCTTATATTAAAAATACAGAGACTGAAGTACAAAAGAATAGTTTTCATGTGGAACATTTTCGACCTCAGGCACAAAATCAGGATTTATCTCTGGCCTATAATAATCTTCATGCTTCTTGTAATGGAGACAATCGCAGGCACTGTGGGCATAAAAAAGAAAATAATTTTGATGCAAAGCGGATGATTTCTCCGCTGGAGAAGGATTGTGAAAGTCATTTTCGATATCAGCAGGATGGAACAATACAGCCGGCGGAAAAGACAGATGAGGCAGCTGAGTATACAATTACAAAGTTGAACCTGAATGATAAACGTTTATGTCGTGCCAGAGAAAACGCTTTATGGACGTTTAATGTGTTCCAGTTGAATGGAGAAGAAAAACAGCGGGAATTGAAAAAATTTGAATGTTCAGAAGAACTGCCACCTTATTGGGACGCAATTAAATATTTTTTGACACAGGGAGACTGATATACGTGAAATATGATAGAAATCTGGTCGCTACAATCATAGAAAACGAATTTTGGGATGACTTGTATAATGAAATTGACGATTCTGTTATGAACATGGAAGGTCAGGAATTGGATGAAGCGTTTGAGACATATGTTGACTATGCAGAATTGGATCAAATAGAAAATGTCAAAGTTGTCCGGGTAGAACAGGAAGAGGATGATACATGTACGATTGTGAGAGGCATATTGGAAGCTGATGTTTCTCTTGATGGTTATGTATATTTTGAAGGGGAAAATAATATGGTGAACAGTTCGGAAGTTACATTGGAATTCGAATTTCAATTTGAGCATCAGAATGGGAAAAATCGCCAATTTGTGTCCCGGGTAATTGCATAACTTATAATTGATAGAAGATATCATGAAGAATAAAAAATGGTGGAATCTGTAGAAACTGTGATAGGACAGATTAATACAAAGAGTGGAGGTTTAGGGATGCCGTACGTGTCACCTGTTGTTGAAAATGATTTTAAAGACCGGTTGAACAAGTGCGTAGATATTATTAAAAATTCGAGTATCAAATATCAGAGTTTTGGGATTTTTGGAAGCTACGCGAGAAATGATTATAAGGCCAGCAGTGATATCGACTTTTGCATCATAGTTCCGGAAAAACCGGAAAGATGGATGATGGGAGCCTTGCGGGAAGAACTCGAGATGTTGCATGCGGATGTGGTTTTTGTAACACCGCAGTATTTCGAACATGATAATTCAAAGTTTACACAACAGTTAAGAAGAGATTATAAGGAGTTGAAAATATGATAAAGGCAAATTCTTATTATTCTATTGCGTGCAATGAATTCTGGTATTTAAGGGATGCAGTGTCACCTGTATACTGCAATCCGGCTGCAGCTTCGGCACAGCAAATTGCAGAAAAAATGTTGAACTCTGTGGCAGAACTGGTTTGTACTGGAATTGAAAAACTAATGACATCCCATAATTTGCGTGCCTTATACGATGAGATTAAAAGGGTGGATACTTCCTTGCAATTAGAGAGGAAGGATCTGGCATTACTCAAAGACTATTATTATGATGCAAGATATCCGGGGGATAATTTTGTTATTGTGACAGTGGATGAGCTGCGTGAGGCATTGGAGATCATGCTTGACGTTGTAGAAGCTGTAAATTGCTGGAGAACGTCTCATGAATTGGAGATATTAATTGCTGATCCGAGAGGGGAGTTTCAATCAGCGATGAGCAGATTGAAACAGAAAATATGATTAAAGTGTGTTACTATAATAAATAAACTGAAACTGTAAATATTAAGAATAAAGAGTGGAGAATATATGACACAGGAAAATGAACTAATAGAAACTTCCTTAAATGAGATATATAGAAAAATCAGTATTCAACAATATAAAACAGATATGGGATTTAAGGCGTTAGCAGAAGGGGTACATGATAATTTGTTTGTAATACCTGAGTATCAGAGAAAATATCGATGGACAAAGCAACAGGTGGAAGAATTGGCGACTTCCCTCCTTCGTGATTTACCAATTCCACCAATCTATGCATTCCGAAATGAAAATGGACAGCTTGAAATTTTGGATGGACAGCAGAGAGTGATGAGTCTGTATTTTTATTATATTGGAAGATTTTTTGCGGATACGCAACAAAACGTATTTGATTACAGAGAACTGGATATTGATCACACAAGTAATTTTGAAGAAGCTCTTGCAAAGAAATACGATATTGTTCCAACGAAGTTTTATATGATTTTTGGAAAGGAAAAATGTGATATTACCTATGCGACACTTCCAAAAGACATCAAAAGAAAAGTTGATTACACTACTATTTCGGTTGTAGAAATAAAAACATCAATGATAGATAATCCAGAAGCTACACTGCACAAAATATTCACAAACCTTAATAATGGTGGAACACGCTTGTCAGATCAGGAAATGAGAAATGGCGTATATCCTTGCAAATTTAGCAAAATGATAGATGCTATAAATCGAAATGATCTCAAATGGAGAAAATTGTATGGTCATATGAGTGATAAATATGATGATATGGAAAAACTATATCGTTTTTGTGCTATGAAAAAGTTTGTGAAATATGATGGAATGGATTTTCAAATAAAAGGAGATTCTGGTACAATCAAAATCAAAGAGTTTATTGATGCTTTTACGGAGCAGGCATTTTATTTTACGTCAGAAGAAGTCGAAGAATATCAGGAAAGTTTAGAAAAATTCTTTTGTAGATTAGATATTAGCCGTGAAAACTTTAATAAGGTTTTGATTACGGAAGGGATTTTTGTGGTTTTAGAAAAAACACATATTAATGTATTAATTACGGATGAAATATATAATGACATTTCTGAAGATGCAGGAATAAAAAGTACAATGAATGCGCGGACCTTTTCACGCACAAATATGAATAAAAGGTGGAAAATGATATATGACTTGTTATCAGGCTATGGTCAGTGACTTGTGTGAAAAAATGATTGGTGAACAATTGCCATATAAAGATACCATTTTATTGGGGGATAATTCCAGTGGTAAATCGGATGTTTTAAAAGGTGTCATAGAGAACGGTGACAGGCGGAAGTATTATTTTATTGATGCAGTGAATCGCGAATTTGATGTGAAACAAATTACCTTTGAAAAGGAAAAAAATATAGTATACTCTTCCAAAATAAATGATACTCGGTTAAATGAAGATATTTTTAATCATAAGGATTCGTTCTATTATGGAGGAACACCAAAGGCTATTGAAGATTTTTATTTTAATTATAAAGAACGGTTAGAGAAACTTATACAGATTTTTTTGCAGATAGAATTTGAAGTGAAACAGGAACTGACAGGAGCAGTAGTTTACGTTAATGATGAAAGATTTAGTTTATCAAGTGGTTATCAAGCGTTAATTAGGATTTTTTTGGAAATATTATATTATGAGGACACGATGCATGAAGGCGTAATTGTTATAGATGAGATAGATGAATTTTTATCTGTAAAAAATTGTGGAAAAATATTTGATTTTCTAAGAATAAATTTTCCAACATTAAACTTTATTGTAACAACGCATTCCGCAGATCTGATTGCTGAAACAGAAAATGCTAATATTGTTTTACTGAGAAATACGAATTATGAAGTGTTAGATGCAGGAGATTTTAGGAGTATATCACAAGTATATGACTTGTTTAAGGATGTTTTCAAAATTGAAAAGGAAAAAACATCAAAGGAGGTAATTGATACAAAATTGCGCGTGTTATTTAACAATAAAATGTCGGGCATTTGGAATGAAGAATGTGAAAATGAGCTTTGTACTATAAAGACAGGAAAAATTACAAAGGTACAGAAAATGATCATAAAACAAATTGAGGAGTGGAATGTGTGAAAAACGATTTTTTCTTATTGGATATTCCTGATTTTTCGCCATCTTATGAGGAAAAAATTGAGTATGGATATAAAAACAAGGCCGGGAAAAATTTATTAGAATTGCTAAGGAATATAAGCAAAAATCATTGTATGTATTGTTATGCCCTACTTAAAAGTGATAGAGTAGACACAGGAAATCTTGAACATAGTATTGAAAAGAAATTAGATGAAGAACATTTAGAAGAATGTGTTCAAAATATTGCGCTTACGTGTAGTCACTGTAATCAGTCGCTAAAAAGGACTGGAGAAGAAGAACGATGTAAAAAAATCCTTCCACAGATAGAATTATTTCGAGAAAAAGTGAATTGTAGTGGGAAAATGTGCAAGCAGGAATGTGGCCCATATAAAGAATTAAAACAGGAATATGGTAAAGTGTCACGGATTATTTTACAACCACATGGCGTACATGGAATAAATTCACAATTGAAATATTGTCTGCAGTATGATGTGAAAAATGCAGAGTTTATTCCAAGTACAAGATACCAATACGATGAGAATGATATTGATTACATAGAGCATCATATTAATCAGTTTCGATTGAATGATATTGGTTTTAAAACGAACGCGTTGGTGGAATTCCTTGAAGATGTGATAAATGCAGACGGAAAATATAGAGAAAAAAAGAAGTATTCTAATTATATTGTAGATTTGTTTATGGAAAAATTAAAAGATTTTTCACAAACGGATATTTTGAAATTATGTGAAAACTTATATACGCAGTATTTTTTGGAGTTTCGGAGTGAATAGTATGTATAATGCCAAATTGCGTTGGAAAAAGAATTTGTGGGTGAAGGAATAAAAAATGATTTTTGTGGAAAAACCGGTTGGATGATAAGTCTGACCGGTTTTTTACATTGAGTAAGATAAAGGTTCGTGATATAATAAAAATAATATTTATTGGATTTGGGGTTACGGAAGACAGAGGACAAGGGAATGCATATAGTTAAGGAACTTATCGATAATATATCATCAACAAGCCTGAATAGATTTCTTACCGAACAGAAAATTGCAAATGAGCAGAGGCTGTCTTTTTCGGACCAGCGGGTTTTGCTAGAACAGCTTTGTCAAAGCGGATTGATTTCTGTTGAGGATCTGAATGATTTTTTCTTTCAAGAATTATTATATGGTCATCATCGATTGATGCGCGTGTATTCATTAACTGCTTCGACCTGTCTGCGATTAAAGAGCAGGGATTCGTGGGGCAGACTTATGCGCAAATTCCAGATCCCCGATTGGGCGTACAACCAGATCATAGAGACGATTCCACCGAAGGAAGACTCCACGAAGCTTGCAGCGATACAGGAAGAAAGAAGGAATGGAAATTTAATCAGGGTGCATCTGATTTTTGTATTCTGCATGTTAAAAGATTCTGCCGGTCCGATCGAGGAGGAGTGTTCCTATCTTCCGGTAACTATTGACCTGGAACAGCGCTGCATGATTGTTAAAGTATGGAATCAGCATGGAATTATACAGGAGAGCCGTCCGCAGATTCAGCTTGATAAAATCTATAGTATAGTAGAAGAAACATTAGAACTGGAATTGGACAACAATAGAGAGGTTGATCCTCAGAATGTATTGTATGACATGAGCAAAGAATTGTTCAACCAGTTTTTTGAACGGCTTCCAAATATAAAAGAGATTGATGATAAGCGAGAGAGCCTTAGCAGCATTATCGATGCAATGTTACAAAATATTCCGTTGCATCATGTAGAACAAAAAGACGGAAAATTATATATGCCGGATGGAATCATTAATTTAGAGGAAGAACTATATCGCCTGATTCAACAGACCGCATTATATGATTACCGGGAAGATCATGCATTGAATACGCTTCTTCCAAGCGATGAAAAATATATATCAAAAATTCGATTCAGTGACAGAGATAATCTGTCGGCAAACTTAACAGGAGAAAATGGTGTAGATTGTATTTATGATGCTAAGACGTTTATGTGTATCAGGGATTCTTTGGATATCGTGAAAAGAATTATTTCCCTGACGGTCAATTTTCCAAGAGCGCGAGGGGTATTACAAGTGAAATATGAAGCTGATAATTATCAGTTTCTGACGCTGCACATTTTGGAAGGAAAATATTATTCGGAAGAAGAATTCCAGCAGATATGGGGGCTTTATAAAGAGTATGAACGAAAGAGAAGCGGTTCGGCAATGTATGAAAATCCTGCCGCAGTTGACACAAAGGCAATGTAAGCAGTTTACGATGCAGGACCTGAGTGAACGACTGGATCTGGAAATTACATATACCAAAAGTATGCTGCAGGTTCTGTGTGCAAAAAATCTGGTTCGAAAAGAACTGCACTATAGCTGCCCACAATGCCATAGTCAGAATGTCTTCGTATGTGATGGATTTGCTGCTTCGTATCAATGCTATCACTGTCAGGCAATCCTGGAACCGGCACGGGTAGAAAACGAGGGGAGACCGTTTTACAGTGTTTCCAAGGATGACTTTATGCAGTATACAAAAGAAACGTATCCGGATATCTTTCATATGACATGCGAGCCGGAAAAAGAAATTATTCCATTTCGTCCGGTGGTTGTCGAGCAATCGGAAGAAAATGTTGCTCCGGTGACAGGGGATGACAAGGTAGAGATGGTAGAGGATAAAGATGAGAAAACGGATAATGACCTTGAGAAGCGTGTGGTTAGCTTGGAAAATGATAAAAAGGGGAAGAATCTGTTTTGGGCGATGGTAAAGATAATTGTATGGGTTACATTTATGATTCTTGCCTCTTGGTTTGTCTTGTATGAAATGCTTGATATTTTTGTCTTTAAGGATCAACATGCCTTTCTGTATGAGATGTTTATGTTTGCAATGAAGGGAAGTGTGATTGAGACAAATGATTGGGGCGGTATATTTATAACTATCATTGGTGGAATATTGACTTTGGTGGTTGGAGGAATTGATGTATTGGGATGGAAGAAGATACATCAATATTACCATACTATAAAAGAAGAATTAATTAGTTGAGTATTTGGTGAAAGGAAAAGATGAAACGAGTTCTGATGCTGGCGTCCGTCGCCTCCATGATTGACCAATTTAATATGCCAAACATTGCATTACTGCAGAAACTGGGCTATCAGGTAGATGTTGCCTGCAATTTTATCGAGGGAAACACCTGCTCGGATGCGCGCGTCGCGGAATTGAAACAAAAACTGCAGGACATGCACGTGCGTTGCTATCAGATTGATTTCGCACGGAATATCAAACATATGGGACAGAACATGAAAGCGTTGTGGCAGGTGGAAGGACTGATGAAGCAGAATACCTATGCATTTTGTCACTGTCACAGCCCGATCGGTGGTGTGGTCGCAAGGATTGCAGGACACCGGACCAGGACAAAAGTGATCTATACGGCACATGGGTTTCATTTCTATCAGGGGGCACCGGTTATGAACTGGCTGGTGTACTATCCGGTGGAGAAGGTGCTGAGCAGATGGACAGATGTGTTGATAACTATCAATCATGAGGACTATGCCAGAGCAAAAAAGAAATTTCATGCCGGAAAAACCTATTATCTGCCAGGAATCGGAATTGATCTGGAGCGATTCCATGTGGGAGATGCGGAAACAATACAACAGAAACGGCAGGAACTTGGGTTGCAGCCGGAAGATGTGTTCTTATTATCTGTGGGAGAACTCAGTGATCGTAAAAACCATGTCGTTGTCATTGAGGCAATGAAACAACTGGTCCAGAGACATCCGCAGCTGAGATATTTTATTTGCGGACAGGGAGAAAAAAAGCAGGAACTGCAGCAGTTGATTCGAAAATATCATTTGGAAGATCATGTGAAGCTGCTGGGATTTCGGACAGACGTGGCAGAACTCTGTCAGGCAGCAGATGTGTTTGTGTTTCCGTCCAAGCAGGAGGGACTTCCGGTAGCATTGATGGAAGCGATGGCTTGCGAGGTTCCGGTAGTGTGCAGCAGAATTCGGGGAAATACTGATCTGGTAAAAAATGGAGAGAACGGTTATCTGGTAAGAGCAGATCAGCCGGAGGAATATATTCAGGCAATCGAAAAATTCCTGCAGATATGGAAGAATACGGAAGAAGTCCGGCAGATGAGAAAAAATAATCGTGCACGGATAAAACAGTATAGTTTACAGAAGATTGACAAGATCATGGAGAATATATATCGCTAAATATTGCAAATTATGGGGATTATGGTAGAATAGTAGAGGTATTTTGCGAATTTGAGATAAAATCTGTATAGGAAAATAATTGATTATGAAACAAAAATCTTACTATTTAAAAATATTTCTGATTATAGAATGTGTATTATTGATTTTTTTGGGAATTTTTTATTTCTCGGCAGGAAGATCGTTATACGAAAGAGATTCCGATGGCAATGTTGCGGAATTCAATGCGACAAATGATGTAGGAGAACTTACGCAGGGAGCAACGGTAGAACAGATTTATACGTCCCAAATGGATTTACTGGATTCCATAGGTGTAATGGTTTCAGATTATGGAAAAAGCATCAATCACGGAGTTGAGATTCAGTGTGAAAATTTGTCTAAGGGACAGATACTTGCAAAAAAAACATTCTCAGCGGATGAATTTGAAGTAAATCAGTATGTTTATTTAAACATTGCAGATGGTGTGAAAGTTGATCGTGGAGATCAGATTAAGATTTCCTGTACATCCGATGGGGAAGCAGGGGATGCTCCAACCATATTATATAATGTAGAAAACAAACTGGAAAACCCGGATGTTGCGAGAGATGCACAGTTTACTGTGAATGGAAATGTTGTTCCGGGAACAATGTGTATTGCGGTCAATGGGCGGAATTATGTCTGGACAGGTCCAAATTACTGGAAACTGGTATTACTTGCAGTTGTATTAGTGGCTGTCTTGTATGGAATTGAGTGCAGCCGCAACAAAAGGGGGAAGATAACAGTACTGTTTAACATGTTGTTTGTCCTCAAAAAATATAAATTCTTAATTAAGCAGCTTGTGAAGAGAGATTTTAAAGTACGTTATAAACGTTCGGTACTTGGCGTGTTTTGGAGCTTTCTGAATCCGCTTCTTATGATGATCGTACAGTATGTTGTATTCTCGCAGCTGTTTAAAGCGGACATAGAAAATTATCCGGTATACCTGTTGAGTGGTACGGTTATTTTTAACTTCTTTAATGAAGGTGTGGGACAGTCTCTGACATCTATTGTGGGAAATGCACCGCTGATTACAAAGGTATATTTGCCGAAATATATATATCCGGTAACGAGAGTTTTTTCTTCGGGAATCAACTTACTGATGTCATTGATTCCGCTGATCATTGCAGCACTTATTACAGGTGAAAAGATCACATGGGCTTATTTAATGCTTCCATATATTTTGATTTGCGTCATGATTTTTACCATGGGATTCGGTATGATTCTGGCAGCTGCCATGACGTTTTTCCGGGATATGCAATTTTTATGGGGAGTGCTGAGCATGCTCTGGATGTATCTGACACCACTGTTTTATCCGATTTCGATTGTTCCGAAGCAGGTACAGGGACTGGTACTCAATAATCCGATGTACTATTTTGTCAATGCTTTTCGAACCATCATTCTGGAAGGGATTACACCTCGACCGGTTGTGTTCTGTCAGTGTACAGTGGTCGCACTCGTTATGCTGGGAATCGGAAGTTTAATCTTTAAGAAAACACAGGATAAATTTATCTTTTATATTTAGGAGGAATTACAGAAAATGCCGATCGTTTCTGTGAAAAATATATCACTGAAATTTAAAATGGAACAGAACCGTGCAAATTCATTAAAAGAATTTTGTGTACGCTGGCTGAAACGGGATTTGAAGTCAGAGGATTTCTGGGCATTAACAGATGTTTCTTTTGATGTCGAAAAGGGTGATGTCATTGGAATTATCGGACATAACGGAGCCGGAAAAAGTACCTTGTTAAAAGTGATTTCCGGAATTATGAAACCCACAAAAGGAACGATCGAAGCGTATGGAAACATTGTGCCAATGTTGGAACTGGGATCGGGATTTGATATGGAATTGTCCGGTAGAGAAAATATATATCTGAATGGTGCAATTCTCGGGTATTCAGAGAAATTCCTGAATGAAAAATATGATGAAATCGTTGCATTTTCCGAACTTGGAAATTTTATTGAGGCACCACTCCGGACTTATTCCTCCGGAATGCTTGCAAGACTGGCATTTTCCGTTGCATGTATTGTGGAGCCGGAAATCTTGATTGTTGATGAAATCCTGTCGGTCGGGGATGCTGATTTTCAGGAGAAGAGTCGTGCGAGAATGATGGATCTTATGACAGGCGGAACAACGGTATTTTTTGTATCGCATAGTTTAAAACAAATCCGGGAAATGTGCAACAAGGTTGTCTGGCTGGAGCATGGAAAAATACAGGCGATCGGAAAAACTGAGGAGATATGTAATATGTATGAAGGGGCAAAGCATGAGTGATATAAAAATCCTTGTTGCAACGCATAAAGAATTTTACCGGCCGGAAAATCCACTGATTTTTCAGGTGCAGGTAGGAAGTGCATTGGCTGATCATCATATAGAAGGAATTCTTCATGATGATAAGGGTGAGAACATTTCAAAGAAAAACAGATCCTACTGTGAACTTACGGCACAGTATTGGGCGTGGAAAAATCTGCAGGCAGACTATTACGGCTTTTTTCATTATCGCAGATATATGAGTTTCAAACAATATTTCCCCGTGACAAATGGCAAAATACAACTGAAGCGATGGACACCGTATTTGGAAGCGGATTCTCTGGAGAAAGATCTATCTCCTTATGATTTGGATGAGATGCACATGCGGCATGTGATTGAACAATATGATGTGATCACAGTGCTGAGTGAGCATATGGATGTGACAGCATATGAACAGTTTGGACAGTTTCACCGTATCAGAGATCTGGACCGTGCAATTGCAATATTAAAAGAAATACATCCGGAACAGGCGGCGGCATGTGACGCATATATGCAATCGAAATATATTTATTTCTGCAATATGTATATTATGAAAAGGGAATACTTTCATGCATATATGAACTGGCTGTTTCCTGTTTTGGAGAAATTTGAGAGCCAGACAGATTTTTCCGGATATAGTGATAAAGAAAAGCGTGTGACGGGGTATATTGCGGAGCGATTGTTTGGCGTGTACTATACCTGGTTAAAACAGCAGGGATCGGCAAAGTGTGCGGAGGTTCCATATGTGATTTTCCACCAGAATGTCCGTGAGTTTCAATTGGGCAAAAAAGGACCGAGAATTAAGGTGGATATGAGGAAGGTCAATCAGCTGATACCGGCAGGAACTATGAGAAGACGTATGGTACGCAGACTTCTGAGAAAGGAATTATAGAAATGGAAATTCAATTACAAACAATTCTACAGCCTGATCCGGGAATCTGTGTTGAAGAAGCCCTGTATTTTCATAGAAAGGGAGAAGAGATATGTTTTGATGGATATTTCAATCTTTTTTATATCGAGAAATGGAAGCGGTATACAAGATTGGAAAAATTGCAGTTGTCTATCAAAACTGCAGGATATCAAATGCTTCGACTCTATCATAATCGGGAATGTGTTGATGAAATCAAGATGGAAGAAGCAATACATGCGTATATTGTAGAATTTCCATGGAAGAAATACACAGATGGTGTTTTCTGGTTCTCTCTTGTGCCGGATGAGAAGTGTAAGATGCAGCAGATATCAGGATATTATATGGGGGTGTGTGAGGAGGTTGCACATGTGGCAATCGGGATTGATATCTGTACATATCGCAGAGAAGAATATGTCCTGCGCAACTTAAAGATACTCTGTGAGCGGGTATTGCAAAATGAAGAACTGCAAGTTTCGAAAGCCTTGTGGGGATACATCATTGATAATGGAAAAACATTGGATGCATATGAACCATTGCAGCAGTATTTAAAGGCGTGGCAGGAGAGAATTTCTGTTATACCGAATAAAAATGCCGGTGGAGCAGGTGGATTTACCAGAGGTATGCTGGAAGTTTTGGAAGATAAAGAAGAAAGACAGTTAACGCACGTCGTGCTTATGGATGATGACGCGGTGTTAGAGCCGGATTTGTTTGTACGCATGTATGGCTTTCTGTGTGTTGTTAAGCCGGAATGGAAAGATATTATTCTGGGTGGAACAATGCTTCGGGAGGATAAACCGTATCTGTTATTTGCTTCTGGAGAAACCTGGAGTAAGGGATTGATCAAGAATGCAAATAAAAATCTTGATGTGCGCGAATACGAGAATGCAACACGGGAAAATCTTATTACAACAAAATTGGAAAAAACGCTGTATTCGGGCTGGTGGTGTTGCTGTTATTCGCTAAATGTTGTCCGGGAAGACAATTTGCCAATTCCGTTATTTTTGCACCATGATGATATTGAATTTGGATTGCGAAATCAGGAGAACGGAATTGTTTTTTTGAATGGAATCAGTGTATGGCATAGATACTTTGAAGATTTACCACCAGGAAGTAATTTATATTATGATATCCGGAATGATTTGATTGAGATTACACAGCAATATGATCGAAAAACAGCAAAGAAATATTTGTGGAGTTTTTATTGGAAACGTCTGGCGGTAAGAGTTGCAAGAAATAAAAAGGATGAAGTTTATTGGGCAATTCAGGGGGCAAATGATTTTCTGAAGGGATCGGAATGGTTATGGAAACAAGATCCGGAGCAGCTTCATAAGAAAATTAGAAATGTGGGGTATGATTGTATCATTCAGCGATGGTGTGAAAGTGTAAAAATTTGTTGTAGATTGTTAATCACCAGAAAAAAAGTGATTACGGATTACCAAACAAATATGAGTAAATATACAATAAAAAAAGCATGGATAAAATATTTAGGATTATAATGCAGGAGGAATTAGATTTATGGAAAAGAAATTGCAGACTTTGATCTTTCCGGATAATGAAAAAGTTCAAAGACAGTGGGGAATTTATTATCGTGGAAATCGGTGTGTGCAGGGAAAAGATGATGTGAAGTTGTATATTCCCGCATTTGAAGTGATTGATTTTTCTACGTTTTTTAACGGATTTTCTTATAGAAAATGGAAAACATATACGAATTTAGGTGCTTTACATCTTTATATAGAAATGAAAGGAAATTTTGATGTAGAATTGGTGGGATATGATTATCATGGAATCCAGCCGGAACGTCGCAGTTATGCAACCTATCACTATGAATTGGATAAAAAAGAAACTGTATGTATTGCATTTCCGGATGAATGTAAAGAACAGATGGTAGCATTTGAAATTCATCCATATGCAGATTGTGAGCTGTATGGTGGTTATTATACAGGAGAATACATGGAAAGTGATGTCAGAGAAGTGGAACTGGCACTGGCAACAACCACCTGTTTCAAAGAAGAATATATTATACATAACATGGAATTGCTGAAAAATGAAATCCTGGAATCGGATGATGAAATTAGCAGACATTTCTATATTCATGTAGTGGATAATGGAAGAACATTGGAACCGGAAAAATATAACTGTGATCGGTTAACGGTTCATCCAAATAAAAATGTAGGAGGTTCCGGTGGATTTGCTAGGGGAATGATAGAATCCTTGCATCAAGAGCCGAAAGCAACGCATGTGTTGTTGATGGATGATGATGTGATTATTTTACCGGAAAGTTTAAAACGAACGTATACTCTGTTAACACTTTTAAAACCGGAACATCAGGGAAAGTTCATTGCAGGAGCAATGCTTGCAATGGAAGATATGTGTGTGATGCATGAGGATCTGGGAACCGTCCGTGCGGATGGAGAAGTGTGTCCGGTTCATAGAGATCTGAATGTTACGGAGTTGGTAAACTGCTTGAAATTAGAAGAAAAACGCCCGAAAGTCCGAAATGAGTTTGGAGCATGGTGGTATTGCTGTATGCCAAGGGAAGCGATTGAAAAGAATGGTCTTCCGTTGCCAATCTTTATTCGCAGTGATGATCTGGAGTATGGGTTGCGTTGCCATCCGGGATTTATCACGATGAATGGAATCTGTCTGTGGCATATGGGATTTACAAATAAGTTTAATCCGGCTATTGATTTGTATCAGGTATATCGAAATATGCTTGTTATACAGGCAACATCTGGTGTGTGCCAGGGAATTGATTTTATGGCATGGATCAAGCGACTGTATAAACAGATGATGCTGGAGTTCAATTACGGATCTGTGGAATTATTGCTTCGTGCTTTGGAAGATTATATGAAGGGACCGGAGTTCCTTATGGAAGATCGTGGAGAGGCAATATTAAAAGAAAACCGAAAATTGGTTGAGACTTTGGTTCCGATTGAAAAATTTGAAGATGACAGTTTCAAAGACATTGATATTCATATGGATAGAGTATATGAGACAGGGGTAAGAAGTTTCAAAGAAAGATGGATTTACAGAATTACTTATAATGGGCATCGATTTTGGCCGAAAAGTAGATTAAAAGATAAACCGGGAGTGATAGGATATGACTGGTCATATCAGCCGGATAAACAGAATCTTAGAAGAAGTCTTATTGTTGTAAACCCTTTGCAGCAGACCATGGGGGTAAGAACAATTGATCGGGATAGATTTAAAAAGTTGCAAAAACGCTTTAAACATGATCTGAAGGAATATTATCAAAGAAAAGAGCGATTAAGTAAAGCATATGCGGATGCATATAAGACATTTACATCGGAAAAGTTTTGGAAAAAATATTTAGCAATATAGAAGAAAGGTGAAAAGAATATTATTCAAATTAGATATTCTGAAAGAGAAAATGAAAAAAATTACTATATCAAAAAGCTTTTTTGAAAAGCTTGCAATTATTTATGTTATTTGCCCGATAATTGTTTTTTTGTTCGGTTGGACGCGATTTTATATTGCTTTGATTACCACAGGATTGTTGGTCTATGCGACATATAAATTTATTAAAAAAAATGTTCTAAATGATGATAAAATAATATATATAGATTTACGAATACTTTTTACCATTATTGTCATATTAGGAATTTGGTGTTGGACATCAGGAATTGGTGGATTTTTTGTGCAAAGGTGGGATCATCATGCAAGAAATGCTGTTTTTAGGGATTTAATTACATATGATTGGCCCGTTATATATCCTAAAACAGGAAATGGATTAGTTTATTATTTTACATTTTGGATGATTCCTGCACTTATAGGAAAAATTGCTGGATGGACGGTTGCCAATATAGCTTTATTAGTATGGAGCATTTTGGGTGTTATATTAGTATATTTGGGATTATGTTTCGTTTTAAAAGCCACAACGTCAAAAAAATTAATAGTACTTTTGATTGTATTTATAATTTGGAGTGGATTAAATGTTGCTGGATTAGGAATTGCCGATGTTTTAGGATATAACAATTTCACAGTTAGTGGAGCCTATGGTTGGGCAGATGCTTTAGGGGGATATCAATATACACCTAATACTGGATTAATGAAATGGGTATTTAATCAAACTATAGTTCCATGGTTATTGACAACGTTGTTTTTATTACATAAAGATGATATTTCAGTTTATGCCTATATTGGAGTGTTAATGTTACCATATGGTCCGTTACCCTTTGTTGGAATATTTTTAATTATGGTATTATGGGCATTTTCTAAAATTAGAAAAAATAAAATTATATTAATTTTAAAAAAGAGCTTTAGTATACCAAATATATGTAGTATTTTGGCAATTGTTCCTATATTTTATACCTTTTTTAAATGTAATGTAGCGGCGAATGGAGACGCAGCGAATTCTGGATTTGGGTTGTATGTTCCATTAAATGCATTTAATTATAAGTATTTTATTGTTTTACTATTGTTTTTTATCTTAGAGTTTGGCATTTATTCATTACTAATATGGAAAAAATATAAAACAGATGCAATGTTTTGGATAGTAAATGCCTTATTGATTTTGATTCCGTGTTTTAGATTGGGATCTGGCCGTGATTTTTGTATGAGAGTGTCAATTCCTGAATTATTTATACTCATGGTTTATGTAATAGGATATTTGTTTGATATAAAGGGAGAATTTTCCAAAAATATTACAGCTCAATTTTTAATTATAGTTTTGGCTATTGCTAGTCTTGGAACAATAGGAGACTATGGGGAAGATATAAAAGAAATTAGGGCAGCAGGTCATTTCCCTGTTGTTGCAGACGATGTTAAAACATTTGAGGGGCATCAAGTGTATAATGATCCAGAGGTGTGGTATACGATTAATTTTTTAACACCTTATCCAAAAGAAAAAGCATTTTATAAATACATATCAAAATGATAAATAGAGAATATAATCAATACTGTGATATATAGAAGGAGGCAATAATATGAAAGTTATAATATTAGCTGGTGGATTTGGAACAAGAATTAGCGAGGAAAGCCATTTAAAACCAAAGCCTATGTTGGAAATAGGGGGGAAACCGATTTTATGGCATATTATGAAAGAGTATTCTTATTATGGATATAATGAATTTGTAGTATGTTGTGGATATAAACAACATATAATTAAAGAATGGTTTGCGGATTATTATTTGTATAATAGCGATGTGACATTTGACTTTTCGGATGATAACAGAATGATTGTACATAATAATGTGGCAGAGCCATGGAAGGTTACTCTTGTTGATACGGGGTTAAATACCATGACAGGCGGAAGAATTAAGAGAGTACAGAACTATATTGGAAATGAACCGTTTATGCTAACTTATGGCGATGGGGTTTGCAATATTAACATAAAAGATTTGGTTGAATTTCATAAAAAGCACGGAAAGATTGCAACGTTGACCGCGGCCAGCGTTGAACAGCGTTTTGGAGTATTGGATATTTCAAACGAAAAAACAATAACAGCATTTAGAGAAAAAAATATGGATGATAGTGCTAGAATTAATGCTGGATATATGGTACTTAATCCACAGATTTTTGATTATATAGAGGGAGATGCAACAGTTTTTGAAAAAAAGCCATTGGAAACACTTGCAAAGGAAGGTGAATTAAAAGCATATTTATTTGATGGATATTGGCAGTGCATGGATACAAAAAGAGAGATGGACAAGCTAAATGAATTATGGGATTCCGGAAAAGCACCATGGAAAACATGGAATGATTAATTTTTTGTTGAATATGGAGGATTCAAAACATGGCGTTTGTTTTTGAAAAAACGGAAATAGATGGACTGATAGTTATAAAGCCACATATGTATCCAGATGATAGGGGACTTTATAAAAAGTGCTATGAAAAAAACATATTTAAAAAAAATGGAATAGATATTGAATTTACAGAGACAAGTGATATATATTCTGAAAAAGGAGCATTAAGAGGGTTACATTATCAAACAGAAGAATCCCAGGCAAAATTGATCCATGTTATTTCGGGAGTACTTTATGATGTAGCCTTGGATTTAAGAGAATATTCTAAAACGTATGGAAAATATCATGCGGAGTTACTTAAGGCAGAGGAAAATAAGGTGCTATATATTCCAGAAGGATTTGCACATGGTTTTATATCTCTGACAGATAAAACAGTATTTTCATACCAGTGTTCTGGAAGATATATACCAGAAGCTTGTGGCGGAATTTGCTGGAATGATCCGAAGTTGAAAATACCGTGGCCATTGAAGGAATTTGGAGTTGATAAGGTGATTACTACTGAAAAAGATAAAAAATGGCCGACTTTAGAGCAGTATATTGAAAATTGCAAAAAAAATAAAGAGGTATGAGATGAAAAAAGCAATTGTAACAGGAGCAACTGGATTTATTGGTAAATGGCTGACAAGAGAGTTAGTTTCTCAAGGGATAGAAGTTTATGCATTGGTTAGAAAAAATAGTAATAATTTGAAAAATATTTCTGACCTACCAGTTCGTTTGGTAGAGTGTGATATACATGAGCTTAGACAATTACCATCAAAAATTAAAGATAGAAACATTGATGTTGTTTTTCATATAGCATGGCAAGGTGTTGCAGGAAAAAATGCGGGAAATCAATCGATTCAGATGGAAAATTTACAAGGTACATTAGATTTGATTGATGCAATGAAAGAAATGAATATAAAGACATTTGTTGGGGCAGGGAGTTTGCATGAGGCAGAGAGTATAATAGAAATGTCGGAAGATAAGGTGGTTTCTAATTTAGGTTATATGTATAAGGCAACTAAAATGGCTGCTCATTGGATGGGAAAAGCAAAGGCTGGAGCATATGGAATAAGGTTTTTTTGGCCATTGATTAATACATATGGAGAAGAAGAAAATTCTCCACGATTGATTAACACAATGATTAGAAAAATTTTTAAAGGAGAAACTCCAGAATTATCGGCAGGAGAACAGTATTATGATTTTGTACATGTGTGCGATGTGGCAAAAGCATTATGTTTGATTGCAGAAAAGGGAGTAGACGGTACAAACTATGTTATAGGATCTGGAAATGCAAAACCATTAAAAGATTATTTGACAATTGTAGGACAAATTGCAAATAATATGAGAAATGATGCTAAAGAAATTCCTTTAAAGTTTGGGGCAATAACGAGCAATGTGGTAAAACTTCCCAAAGACACATTTGATGTTGAAAAAATAAAAAGAGACACAGGATTTTGTCCGAGTATTTCGTTTGAGGACGGAATAGTCAGAACTGCAAAATGGATAAAAAGAGAAATGACAGATATAACAATTAACTAAGGATAGAGGAAAATTAATGAAAACAATTTCAATTGTAATTCCTACATATAATGAAGAAGACAATATTAATCTTATTTATGAACGGGTCACGGGAATATTAAAAAATAATCTTAGTAAATATGATTATAGAATATTGTTCATAGACAATTGTTCTACAGACAGTTCAAGAACAATTATCCGCACTTTGGGAAAAAGGGATTCACATGTACAATATATATTCAATATAAAAAATTTTGGATTTTCTAGATCTACATTTTATGGATTGACGCAAGCAAAAGGGGATTGTGTAGTGTTGTTATTTGCTGATATGCAGGATCCGCCAGAATTAATAGTAGACTTTGTTAAAGAATGGGAACGGGGATATAAGGTTGTTGCCGGAATAAAGAATAAAAGCAAGGAAAGCAAAATGATGTATTTTGTTCGAAAGTGTTATTATTCATTTATTAATAAGATTGTTGAAATTCAACATATAGATCAGTTTACGGGATTTGGATTATATGATAAATCTGTAATTGAGACCTTTGCAAAATTAGAAGATCCATTGCCATATTTGAGAGGAATTGTTGCAGAACTGGCACCGGAATGTAAAAAGGTGTATTATGAACAAAATAGGCGTGAACATGGAAAATCATCATTTAAATTTAAAAATTTATATGATGTTGCTATGTTAGGAATAACATCATATTCCAAAGCATTGATGAGGATGTCAACATTTTTGGGAGTTTTTGTGGCGGGAATAAGTTTTTTGATTGCTATTATTACATTTTTCCTCAAAGTTTTTCATGTTATTGAGTATCCAATAGGTAATGCAGCTATTATTTTTGGAGTATTTTTCTTGGGCGGATTGCAATTAGTTTTTATTGGATTACTAGGGGAATATATTTCGAATATAAATATTAGATCTATGAAGAGACCGTTGGTTGTAGAAGAAGAAAGATATAATTTAGATTAGAAGGTGATAATATGGAGTTCTCATTTTATAAGGATAAAAAAGTTTTAATTACAGGTCATACAGGATTTAAGGGATCGTGGATGTGCAAAGTTTTGGAAATGGTAGGAGCAGATGTGACAGGATATGCTTTGGATGCCCCGACAAATCCTAGTTTATTTGAGATGGTGGAATTAAAAAATAAGATTAACTCAATAGTTGGTGATATTCGGGATTTAGATCATTTAAAAAAGGTTTTTGATGAGGTGCAACCGGAAATTGTAATTCATATGGCTGCTCAGCCGATTGTACGTGAGTCATACAAAAATCCGGTTTATACATATGAAACCAATGTCATGGGAACTGTTAATATGCTGGAATGTGTTCGAACCACCTCTTCTGTAAAATCATTTGTGAATGTGACAACGGATAAAGTGTATTTGAATAAGGAATGGGAGTGGGGATATCGGGAAAATGAAGAATTAAATGGATTTGATCCGTATTCCAATTCAAAATCTTGCTCAGAATTAGTGACAAGCAGTTATTTAAATTCATTTTTTGCAGATAGGGATATTGGGATTACTACATGCAGAGCTGGAAATGTGATCGGCGGTGGAGATTTTGCGGCAGATAGAATTATTCCGGATTGTATAAGAGCTGTACAAAATAAGGAGGATATCGTAGTTCGTAATCCGTTTTCAACAAGACCATATCAGCATGTATTGGAACCGGTAATTGCTTACCTGATGATTGCGCAGGCTCAGTATGAGGATAAAAGTCTGGCAGGAAATTATAATGTTGGCCCTGATGATAGTGATTGCTGGACAACAGGAAATCTTGTAGATTTATTTTGTAGTGAATGGAACAAGCAGACAGGAACGGAAATTAAGTGGATCAATCAATATGATGGAGGACCACATGAGGCTAACTTTTTAAAACTGGATTGCTCAAAGATAAAGTCTACATTTGGTTGGAAACCAAGATGGAATGTAGAAACAACGATGAGAAAAATTGTTGAGTGGTCAAAGTGTTACTTAGAAGGTAATGATGTGGTTGCCTGCATGGAAAAGCAGATCAAAGAGTTTTTAGAAAAATAAAAATTGAAAATGGAAAATAAAATAAATAATATATTAACAGTAATTGTTCGTGGATGTTTAATAATTATCCGAATTACACCCGATGAGAAGAATGTTAATGCATGGGTACAATTCATTAAGTTTGGAATTGTGGGAGTTTCAAATACAGTAATTAGCTATGTCCTTAATATATTGGTATTATTAGCCTTGAAATCTGCAAATGTTTCGTGGGATTATATTGCAGGAAATATAGTTTCATTTGTACTGAGTGTGCTGTGGTCGTTTTATTGGAATAATCGGTTCGTGTTTACATTAGAGACTGGAAAGAAAAGAAATTTAGGGAAAGCTCTCTTGAAGACCTATATGGCATATGGATTTACTGGAATTATTCTTAATAATATTTTGTCTTTTATTTGGATTGATAAAATTGGAATTTCCAAATTTATAGCACCTTTGATTAATTTGATAGTAAGTGTTCCGTTGAATTTTATTATTAACAAATTGTGGGCATTTAAATCAGAAGATGTAAATTAGAAAATTACTTTTGTGCAGAAATAAAAGGGGGCTGACCCTATTAAAAAAATATAAACTTTTTAAATGGGGTACTGTTTGTCGATATTACGGCATCCGGAGCAGATGCATTTTTGCTGCATATTACCACTACGCCAAGTGTGGCATATGTAGTCCGTGATTTCCCTGTTTACCGATCTTACGATGGGATGCGCGTGGGATGGATTATTCCAACGGAAGTACGTTTAATATTGCAAAGAGTGTGTTTGATGCGCTTGGTACCAAAACATATGTGGTTGGCAATGAGCCGGACGGTACCAACATCAATATGGGATGCGGATCGGTGTATTGCCGTGGATGAGAACGGTATGGAAGTGCATGGGGATTATATCCTGTATGTCTGTGGGAAGTATCTGAAGGAACGTGGCCGTCAGCAGAATAATACGGTGGTTGCCACGATCATGTCCAACATGGGATTGTTCAAAGCGATGAAGCGGGAGGGCATCGAGGTATGTGTGACCACGGTTGGCGATAAGTATGTCAATGAGGCGATGGTTGCCAACGGATATGTGCTCGGCGGAGAGCAGTCCGGGCATATCATTTTCAGTAAGCATGTGACGACCGGAGATGGAATCCTTACGGCATTGATGCTGATGGAGGTGATCCTGGAGAAGAAGCAGAGCCTCGGCACGCTGTGCCGGGGGAGGCAGATGTATCCGCAGCTTTTGAAGAATGTGAAGGTTGAGGACAAGGCTGCGGTTACCGGCAATGCGCGTGTGCAGGCGGAGAAGGAGCGGATCAGCACTGATTTGGGCGAGGATGGAAGAATCCTTCTACGTGAGAGCGGTACGGAGCCGGTGATCCGTGTGATGGTTGAGGCACAGAGTGATGAGTTGTGCGCGAAGTATGTGGATGAGATGGTGCAGGTGATTCATGAAGAAGGTCTTATGTGATAAAGCAGGGATGGAATAATGAGTGAAAAAAGGATTGCATTGGAGAGCGATAAAAAATATTTGGAAAGGAACTAAGGAAAATGTACGACTATTTAATTGTTGGAGCTGGTTTATTTGGATCTGTCTTTGCAAGACAGGCAACAGATGCAGGAAAGAAGGTTCTTGTCATTGACAAGCGACCGAATATTGCGGGAAATGTGTATACGGAGGACATAGAGAAAATTCATGTACATAAGTATGGGGCACATATTTTCCATACAAACAACAAAGAAGTATGGGAGTATGTGACAAAGTTTGCGGAGTTCAACCGTTTTACAAATTCGCCGGTGGCAAATTACAAGGGAGAACTGTACTCTCTGCCATTTAACATGTATACGTTTAACAAGATGTGGAATGTGATTACGCCACAGGAAGCAGCTGCAAAGATTGAGGAGCAGCGGAAAGAAGCCGGTATCACAGAGCCACAGAATCTGGAGGAACAGGCAATTTCTCTGGTTGGCAAAGATATCTATGAAAAACTGATTAAGGGATATACCGAGAAACAGTGGGGACGCGATTGCAAAGATCTTCCTTCCTTTATCATCAAGCGGCTTCCGGTTCGGCTGACATTTGATAACAATTATTTTAATGCACTGTATCAGGGAATTCCGGTTGGCGGATATACAAAGATGGTTGCAAATATGCTTGACGGGATTGAAGTTCGCCTGAATACAGATTATCTCGAAAATAAGGATGAACTGGATAAGCTGGCAGAGAAAGTGGTATATACGGGTGCCATAGATGCATATTTTGATTATAAACTTGGTGCACTGGAGTACCGTTCAGTACGTTTTGATACCGAAGTGCTGGATACTCCGAATTTTCAGGGAAATGCTGCGGTCAACTATACGGATCGTGAAACCCCGTGGACCAGAATTATTGAGCACAAGTGGTTTGAGTTTGGTAAGGATGATGAAGGAAATGACATTCCTAAGACTGTCATCAGCCGGGAATACAGTTCCGAATGGAAAGTAGGGGATGAGCCATATTATCCGGTCAATGATGAGAAAAATGGCAAGCTGTATCAGGAATATAAGAAACTTGCAGAAGACGAGAAGAACGTGATTTTTGGCGGACGTCTGGGTGAGTACAAGTATTATGATATGGATGCTGTTATTGCATCAGCACTGGATTTGTGTGAGAAAGAATTGGGGTAATTTTTATGAAGAAAACAGCATTAGTGATTATGGCTGCAGGAATCGGGTCAAGATTCGGAGAAGGGATTAAGCAGTTGACTCTGGTGGATGATTATGGACATGTGATTATGGATTATTCGGTCTATGATGCAATCGAAGCGGGATTTAATGAGATTATTTTTATTATCCGGAAGGATATTGAAGAAGATTTTAAAGAAATAATTGGAGACAGAATTGAAAAAATTTGTGCCTCTAAGGGTGTTGATGTAAAGTATTGTTTTCAGGATATCAACAATATTCCGGGAGAGATGCCGGTTGGACGGACGAAACCATGGGGAACCGGACAGGCAGTGCTGGCAGCGGAGCCTTTGATTGATTCTGCTTTTGCTGTGATTAATGCAGATGATTATTATGGAAAAGAAGCGTTTGTAAAATTGCATGACTGGCTGATACATTCACATACACATAATGAATTAGCAATGGCTGGTTTTATTCTAAAAAATACTTTATCGGACAATGGTGGAGTTACCAGAGGAATTTGTCAGGTAAATGCGCAGATGATGACATTATCGGAAATCGTTGAGACGCATAATATTGTGAAAACCGGAAATAGCGCGGAGGCGGATGGAAAGGTATTGAATCCGGATTCCTATGTTTCTATGAATATGTGGGGATTTCCGACAGAAGATGAAACTTCAAAACCTGCATTTTTACAGGTCTTGAAGGATGGTTTTGTAAAATTCTTTGAGACAGATGTTTTGGATAATCCAATGAAAGCAGAATATCTTCTTCCTGTTCTGATTGGAGATTTACTGAAAACAGGAACTCATACAGTTGAGGTATTGCCGACACAGGATAAATGGTTTGGTGTGACTTATGCAGAGGACAGGCAGTCGGTTTATGAGAATTTTAAAGAATTGATTTCCAAGGGTGTCTATGGAAAGGGTTTCTTAAAATAAAATGAAAGAGCGCATTGGATATTACGATATTGCAAAGGGATTAGGGATCTTTTTAGTAGTTTATACACATATATGTTTTAATACGAGTTTTCACATTAACGAAATAATATATACATTTTATATGCCATTATTTTTTGTCGTTTCAGGTATGACGTTTAAGCTTGGAGAAACTTTAAAAGGATATGTTGTGAGAAATTTCTATTCTATAATGATTCCGTATTTTGTATGGAGTATTTTATCCTTTATTTATTGGGCTGGTTTTGAAAATAAATTTAGATCAGAAGCTGCAAAGTTAGCTGTGGATAAAGCTTTTTGTGGAATATTTGTGGGCAGTTACTATTGGCTGCCTTTTAATTATGTTTTATGGTTTTTGCCTGTGCTTTTTATAGTTAAAGTCCTATATGGAGTATTGGAAAGGTATTTGCCGAAGCCGGGAATTGTAGTTGCTATCATAGTATGTTCAGTCTTAGGTATTAAGTTAATGAATGTAGAATTGGTATGGGGAATAAATCGCGCATTACGTTATGTTGTATTTTTTGCTTTTGGAGTACTTATAAAAAGGATTGATTTTAGAAAATTGAAGTACAAAACCGTGATGTGGTTATTGCTGTTTTCTTTCCTGACTATCGCATGTCTACGCGGATATTCGATGGGGATATTTTATTATATTTTAGGTGTTATCGGAAGTGTTGCAACGATTATTATAGCTGCTGATTTGGAAGTACATACTCGGTATATAGCTGGCATTATGAGCAAATTAGGGACTATAACATTAGGAATTTTGGTGATGCATGGACCCTTGTATCGTGCGTTGATAGGCATAATATCGAAGATGTTTTGTATAGATACAGGATATTTACGGAGAAATGTACTGTTTTCTTTAAGTTTATCTATGATTACTATTTTGCTTATTGTGTATCCGACAAGAATAATATATAAACATATTCCATTTTGTCTTGGGAGAAAAAGGGGATTTTGATCCCATCACATCAAGGGTGATGCCATTACATATCTATAGAGGGATGCTTGACATAATAAAATTAAGTTATTCCAAATTATACTGAAAATGTGAACAAAACACTATCACAGAAATATTTCAGAATTATTGTAAGGACCGAAAATACAGTGAACTCAAGCGCTTGGAGAGTTTTATATAGAATGAAAAAATACTTTTCATCTGCCACGGCAGTCTATAATAAAATGGCTGAAACGTAGTAAAATAGGGCTTTTGAATGTTTTGTGATTAAGTTTTTACCTATGATTTACTTGTTTAGGTTTTACAAATAAGTATATGAAAAGAGAAATTTAGAGAGATGAAAGAAAGTTTATTAAAGATATTTGACAGTGAGATAATGTATTATGTGGTAATACCTATAGTTATAGTTCTACTTGGATGGGTAAAAAACGAGCGTGACCTTAAAGAAAAGAATAAAGAATTGGGGTATTGGATGCTGAAATGCAGAAAAATACCAACTTTTCCAGATATTATATTAAAAACTTATAAAATGATGGCGATAAATTTGTTGATTACACTTGTGGCTAGAAAAATGTTTTGTTACTGGAAAGGTATGATTTTTTCATATATTATTTGTGGAATTTGGTATTTAGGAATTAATGCTATAATCACTTTTAAAAATTGCAAAAGTCAAAATGGTAAAATTGAGTTTTGGCAGGATGGTAAGCTAAAGAAGAAACTTGCAATTACACTTTACTTAATATTTGCAATTTCTATGTTGACAGACTTTTCTGGAAAATACTCTTGGATAGTAGAGGTGATATTTATTATATTGTTAATTGTTTGGATAATCTGTTTGCTCAATTATTGTGATGTGGCTTTCATTTTGGACAATAGATATGCGGATATTTATGTAAAGGGGAGTGAAAGTGCTCAATTTGCCGAGGCTGGAAGTATAAGGAAGCATGGAGAATGGATAATTGTAAACAGATATGTAAATGGATATGATGAAGAAATAAGAATTAAAGAAAGTGATATAGTTAGAATTGATTATTATGGTGAACCAATGATTATGGTTGAGAAACGTAATTTATTTTCCAAAAAACGGAGTAGTGAATAAATGGATATATGATGGAACAAGAGGCAATGCCATTAAGCCAGTTGTTTGAATAATCTTGGGGTGATTGAGCCACACTTCCGTTTTATAGTGAGCCATCATTCCGGTACGATTGAGCCACACTGTCTTATAATGGATTCATAAAAACACATAATGCATATTGCGAAGCTAAACGGCCGGATTTGCGGAGCAAAACGGTCGCATTCCGTTTCTGAACAGCCGAATTGCTACCAGTCTGTGTAATCTAATCCTTATAATGATAGTAGCCATCTCAGGGATGGTGAATACATCATTTTAAGGAGGATGTATATTCCGTTCCAAGTGAACCACTTGCACGGTCAAACTGAGCCAGTCCCACGGAGCCACCCTCACGGAGACTGAGCCAATGCTATTTTATGCTAATTATCAGGCAACTGCCTGTTAATTATAAATACAACTGAATAAATCATAGGTCATAGTAATCGTCTGGTAATACAATGCGGTTTTCTTCCAGAAGCTTTTTCAGGAAAGCTACCTGACGCTGGAGAGATTCTATTTCAATCCAGTTGCCATGACACAATTCATCGCATTCTTCCAGTGAGACTATGAAGAAAAGTCTGTAAATAATAATCTTGGTCCTATGTCAAGATTTAGTACAAGTTAAAATGAGAAATTTCTCCCCATTTTA